>WPCK01111552.1_pt1 | contig 126214 bp, 144 predicted proteins | sample 5399851 | NCBI WGS metagenome assembly WPCK01 (sample SAMN12869471, study PRJNA574797) | sludge metagenome | isolation source: wastewater treatment of pH11 | place: China:Beijing | collected 2019-05-20 | reverse complement strand
CGCAGCATCATCTGCGGCACTGTTAATACGAAAGCCGGATGATAAACGCTTAAAAGCAGTATCCAGCGCATTACCAGAATTTAGCAGTTGACGTTGTGCATTCAGAGATGACACGTTAGTGTTTACAAATAAAGCCATGATGTAATCCTCGCAATTGTTCTGGTCGTTTTGAACAGCTAATCGGTTGCTAGCCCGTATAACTATTTATCGGATTGCACTCGAAAAACTTGAGCAATATTTTGCGGGTTTTACGGCAAACGTTGACAATATCTGAGGGTAAAAGTGAAAAGCGGTATGCGGCCAAGAGAAAGTGCGTTAAGTGAAACGCTCAACGCACTTATAGGTTAACAATTATTATCGGATAAAATCGAACAAGGTTGTCGCGGCGATTTTACTAAATACGGTTGATGCCGCTTGCAAAGCGACTTCCTGCCGCTTGATTTCCGTCAGTGCCGCAGCAAAATCCACTTCAGAGATATCAGCCCGATAGCTTTTGTTATTGATCACTAAATCGGCATTACTATCAAAAACACTATCTAAGACATTGACTCGCCCACCGATATTGGCCAACGTATTATCAACATTACGTGCACTATTTTCGGTTTGAACCAATACATCGGCAACCGAATCTAGAAAGTTATCTCCGGCTAGCGTAGGGTCCTGCAATGCCACAATAAAGTCTTGTAATGTATCTAAAATGTTCTTTTTATCTGGCGCTGGTAACTCAAAATCAATTTGTCCCGGTGCCGCCGTTACGCCATTTAATGTTAAAGAAAGCCCTTTAAAGCTAATCGCTTGCCCAGGCGCAAAGGTACCTGTAATAGGGGGGACCAACGGCGCACCATTGTTGAGCACCTGATAATTATTCGCTGCATCAATGATAACATTATAAGTATTATTTGCCAGAACCTGATTGTCGTAGTTTTCTCGAAAAAATTGGTCAAAGCGGGTTTGATCATTAACTCTTAAGCTAACGCTATCAGGAGTACCAGCGACGACAGTGGGTGCGCTGGGTTTAAAACGGGTAAAAGTATCATCAAAAATGCGCTTTCCACTATCTCTGCCAGATAAACTAATTGAAGGCGAAATTTGCAAAGCTCGAGACCCGTCGTCTCCCTTAAATAAGTAACGGCCTGATGTTTGGTCAAATTCATATGCTGGCGATTTGTCCTGAAAACCGGCAAAAATATAGCCACCGTCAGAATCTCGCGTATTCATCAAATCAAAAAATTCTGTTTGAATGTTTTTTAATTCTAGCGCTAGAGCCTCACGCTCTGCCTCAGTATAAGTACCATTACCAGATGCAATGGCCAGCTGTGAAATACGATCGAAATTCGTACGCATATTGCTCAGGATTGTCTCCTGCAATGCCAAACCATTACGAAGTAACACGCTATTTTTCTGGAACTGTTCAATTTGCGATAAATTTTGGTCTAACCCCAACACTTTCGCCGAGGCGGCAGGATCATCTGCCGGACTTAAAATGCGGGTTTGCTTGGTTAATTGCTGCTCAGCAATAGACATCTTTTTCTGGGTGTTGAGGATCCCATTCAGACTCTGTGCGAACTGCATATTAAAGGTTAACCGCATAGTCTTACCTCACTGCCTGTAACAGGGTATCAAAAATGGTTTGCGACGTTGATAAGATCCGGGCTGCCGCGGCATAGGTTTGCTGGAAGCGCACCAAATTAGCCGCTTCCTCGTCCAGACTGACCCCTGACAAAGATTCATACCACAGTGTCGTTTGCTCCAGAATAGCCGCATTAGCCTCTTCCAGTGTACGCCCCTGCCGGGTGCGTTCACCGATACTGCCAACCATAGTGCCATAAGATTGGTTAAAGCTATATTCATTAACAGCGTTGGCAACCGATACGGCGTTACGCCGGGTGGTTTCTGCAATTTGTAACCCAACCAGCGCCAAACCGTTACGGTTGTCACTAAAGCCGTTCTGGTTGAACTCCAGCGTAAAACGATCGCCAGGCCGTGGTACGCCACTGATATTGAAATCAAAACCGTAGGTACCTGCCAAACCCGCTTGCGCCAGGACATTATTGTAATTGTTATTGCTAAAACTGGCCGTGCCTAACAGGTTAGGCACTGGCAATGTATTGTCATATATCTCAAAGGTATCACTGCCGGTAAACACCAGATTAAGCGGTAAATTACCAATAAAAGGGCTGGGCGTATCGGTATTGGTTACGATTAGCTGGTCAACGCGACCGTTGCCCAGGTTTGCGACATCAAAACCGCCGCGTACCGGGCTGGCCAGCGCAATATCTTCACCTCTGTTGGTCGCAAGTTGCAGCTGACTGGCCGATTCCTGTAATGGTTTTAACAAAAACCGATCACCCACTGCTGCACCGCCGGCACCAATAAAAATATTGATTTCAAGACCGTAAAGATCATCACCAGGCGGCATACTGGCGGAATTAAGCGTCAGGTTTGCGGTTAAATCCAGACCACCGATAACCTTATCTGAGCCCGGAATCACCTGCCCTCTGCTATCAACGGCTTGCACGGTAATTTCGTTAGCGCCGGTAACAGTAACCAAAAAGTCATTGGGCGGCAGTTTTTTACCTTGCCCGGCTTCCAAACCCACCCGGATCGCCATCTCACCAGTGTTATTGCGATAGGCTAAACCATTGGATACCGGCAGTCGGAATAAGTCACCGCCGAGGGTGCCGTTTAGCGTCATGCCAAGCTTGTTTTGATTATTTAGCGCATCCCCCAAAGAGAGAGCAAGCTGACCCAGTTGGATCTGGGTTGGGTCAAGGATTTCTTCCCGAAACGCCACCAGCGCGCCGAGCTTGCCGCCTATGGCTTTGGAATTAACATCGCGAACAACGTTACTGTTAGAATTTAACTGTAACTGTAGTTCTTTACGCAATGGATCAGGATCACCGCGCAAGGATAGCAATCGAAACTCGCCCTGCTCTACCACCAACGACTGGCCGTCATTCATAAATACCAGTTTTTCGCCGTTTGCCGCGTCCAGCACGTTAATTTCGACCATTTCCGATAACTTCAGGATTGCCAGGTCGCGCTTGTCGAGCAGTTCCAGCGGCAGCTGCCGGGTCGTACCATTGCCGTAAGAAGCAATATCTTTGTTGTAAATCGCAATTTGTTTAATCAGGTCATTGGCTTCATTAACGTAAATATCGAACTGGTCATTAATAAAGGTTTCCTGATCTTTTAATAGCTTGGACATACCATCAAAGCGATTAAGAAGTGATTGTGCGCTACCTAGCGCTAGCTGACGACTAGCCGGCTGCACCGGATCGTTGTTGGCATTTTGCAGCTGCGCAAACAAATCGTTCATACCAGTAGCAATACTATTGGCGGGATTAGAAAATAAAGCATCAATCCGGTTTGCCTCAGACACATATTGCTGCGCAAAAGATAATTGCGAGGTATCCCGGCGCAGTTGCTTGACGGTGAACTCGCTAATCAGTCGCTCAGTAGTACCCCGCCCCACACCGATCCCCAGCGGATCAGGCGCAAATTCGGTGCGTTGGCGCACATAGCCCTGCGTATTAATATTGGCAATGTTGTTACTGGTGGTGTTTAGCAGCAGGCTGCTGGCCCGGATCGCTGAACTACCAATTTTTAACAGATTGTCTGACATGCTCTCTCCACAGCGTCTTGACTAAGCCGCTAGCTTATTCATCGGCCGCAGCCGGAAATTCTTGAGCCATTTCCAATTCAGCGCGAATTTGCTCAAATGCCGAACTGCGGTAAACCGCCATAATTTTTTGTGCATAGTTCGGATCAGTGGCATAACCGGCAGCTTGTAACTCACTGAAATAGGCAGCCGGCTCAGCTGCGACGGCAACCGCTTGCTGATAACGGACACTGTTACTGATAAAATCAGTATAGTCCTTTAAGCTCTGCTCCGGTGAGCTGTAAGCGCGGAATTTTGCCTGCTCTTTACGGGCCACCCCCTGCCGGTACTCCAGAGTATCGACGACAGCAGTATCGCCCTGCCAGTTGCGACTGGCTTTAATGCCAAACAGGTTAAAGCTATTGTCGCCACCACTGGTACGGATCATTCGCTTTCCCCAACCGGTTTCCAGCGCGGCCTGCGCAATCAACGCCAGAGGATCCAGGCCCAGGGCGCCGGCTGCTTTGCGGGCTGCAGGTAATAGCGCACGGATAAAGTCGGTGGGCGATTCAATCTGCCATTGGTTGGTCGGCGCTACCTCGCTATTTGCCTGATTAGCTGCCGCTTTTTGTGCTTGCTGTTTTGCGCGCTCAGCGCGCTGCAATTCCAGCTTTTCCAGTAACGGTGCCAGTACCGACTCATCCCGCCGCCCCGGCTGTAGTACGCCACTTTGTGTTAGCTGTGCCGCAGCCTGAGCTTGTAACAATCCCAAATCTGAGCTGTCCTGATACTGTTGCGCCTGTGGCATGCTAAGGCTTTCCGCACGCTGCCCAGGCATCAGTAACTCGACAGCTTTTCGCTGCTTGGCTGCCGCAGCCGGATCTAACTGTTGCACTAACAGCTCGGCCAGCCCCAGCCCGCCTTTTTGTGCCAGATCAGTGGCCAGCTGGTTATCGTGCATATCGCGGTAAAACTCGGTGGTCTGACTGTTCATCAGCCCCTCGGCTTCAAACGCTTTATTTGCCTGGCGCATACTTTTCAGCAGCATATTAAAGAAAATGGCTTCAAACTGTTCGGCAGCCTGACGCAGCGCCCCCTGTTCATCACTGCGGGACGCGGTGCGGATCTGCTGCAAACTTTGCAGATCATGATAGGAGTGCTGAAGCTTGCCGCTGTCCATCTTAGATCACCACCAATTCACCATGAATGGCACCGGCTTCTTTTAAGGCTTCCAGAATCGCCATCAGATCGCCAGGCGCCGCCCCTACCGCATTGACGGTACGCACTAACTCATCCAGCGTCACGCCGGGATCAAACTTAAACATCCGGGAGTTTTGCGGATTAACATTAATAATGCTGTCTTCTACCACTACCGTTTCACCATCGCTAAAGGGATTGGGTTGAGAAACTTGCGGATTTTCTTCAATGGTGACGGTTAAACCACCATGGGTCACTGCCGCCGGGAACAAGCGCACATCTTTGCCAATCACAATGGTACCAGTGCGGGAGTTAATAATGATCTTGGCTGCCTGATCCGCCGGTTGAAAGGTCAGATTTTCCAGGGTCGCTAAATAGGATACGCGCTGGCTAATATCCCGTGGCGCCCGCACCCTTACCGAAGAGGCGTCCAGTGAAAACGCCGTTTCCGGTCCCATAAAGCCATTAATGGTCTCAGCCAGCCGCTTAGCGGTAGTGAAATCGGGACGTTTCAGATTAAAGGTAATAAAATCGCCATTGCCAAAGGGCGACTCCACTTCGCGCTCTACCACGGCACCATTCGGAATACGCCCTACTGTCGGAGTATTGACGACGATACGTGAACCATCCAGCCCTTCCGCTCCCAGGCCGCTGACTATCAGACTACCCTGTGCTACCGCATAAACATTGCCGTCCAGACCGGTTAAAAAGGTTTGCAGCAAGGTGCCGCCACGTAAGCTCTTGGCACTGCCCACCGACGAAACGGTAATATCAATACTCTGTCCTGGTTTGGCAAAGGGGGGTAATTCGGCGTGTACCGCAACGGCAGCCACGTTCTTGATTTGCGTGCGGCCTCCGGCCGGCAAATTAATGCCGAAATTTGCCAACATGGTACGAAAACTTTGTTCAGTAAAGGGGCTTTGCTCACCGGTGCCAGGCAACCCCACTACCAGTCCGTATCCGACTAGTTGGTTTGAACGCACACCCTCGATATCGGCGACATCTTTGATTCTGGCACTCTGTGCCGCCAGCGGCAAACAACTGGCTAGCAGCAACAAACAGACAGTGACAATATTAGCGCTACGCATGTGCTGCTCCTAGAACGGCCACAGCGGGCCATTGAAAAACCGACTTAACCAACCAGGAGACTGGCCATGATGATGTGCGCCCGTGCCGCTATATTCAATGCGGGCATTAGCGATCTTGGTAGACTCAACCGTGTTATTCACATCGACATCCTGTGGCCGGATCACACCGGTCAGCCGGATGTACTCTTTACCGGTATTTAAGGTTAACCACTTTTCGCCACGGATCACCAGATTACCATTGGCCAGCACCTGCAACACATTGACCGAGATATCCCCTACCAGGCTGTTACTTTGATTGGCTTTGGCATCGCCTTTAAAATCCTGATTACTACTGGAACCAAACTGCAACACGTTACCACCGATTGAGGCATTGCGACCCGCGATATTGATCGGCTCAAAAGCGACGTTACTGTCTTTTTTACTCTCGGTCTTGGCATTCTTTGAAGCCTGGGTCCGTTCGCGCAGCACCACGGTAATAATATCGCCTTCATGCCGCGCACGATTATCGGTATACAGACTATTCGAATGACTTTGCGTAAACAGCGAACCATTACGCAGCACCGGCCGCGGCGCTGGCTCAGGTGGCAAGGGCGCAAAAAAAGGATCGTCAGGTTTGGCTTCCTGTGTTGCCGCACACCCGGTTAGCAATAACAGCAAACTGAGCCCTATCAAGTAAGCAACGTTACGCATCTTAGCCCCCGTTATAATTGCTGAATAACATAACCAAGCATCTGGTCGACGGTAGAAATGACTTTCGAGTTCATCTCATACACCCGCTGACTTTCAATCAAGCTCACCAGCTCTTCCGTGACATTGACGTTGGAGGTTTCCAGCGCGCCTTGCACAATGATGCCAAGCCCCTCCAGACCCGGAATGCCCTGCACCGGATCTCCGCTGGCCGGAGTTTCCTTAAACAGGTTTTGGCCAATCGGCTCTAAGCCTGCCGGATTAATAAAATTAGTGACCGTCAACTGCCCTAATACCGCATTTTCTACCTGGCCAGCCAACCGCACCGACACCTCACCGTCCTGTGATACCATGATGGCAGTCGCGTCCGGCGGGATTACAATATTCGGCTGCACCTGATAACCGGCACCTGAGGTCACCATATTGCCATCACCGTCTACAGTAAACTGACCATTACGGCTGTACGAAATAGTGCCATCCGGCATCAGTACCTCAAAAAAACCATGACCTTGGATCATCAAGTCCAGGCTGTTTTCCGTGGTAATCATATTGCCCTGAGTAAAACTCTTTTGGGTCGCCACTACCTTGGTACCGGCGCCAATCATTAAGCCATTTGGCAGCTCAGAGTTTTGCGACGAGCGCCCGCCCGGCTGATTAATATTCTGATATAGCAAGTCTTCAAAAATCGCCCGGCTTTTCTTAAAGCCGACAGTACTGGCATTCGCCAGGTTGTTAGAAATAACCGAGATATCGCGCTGTTTTGCGTCGAGACCGGTTTTACTGATCCACAAAGCCGGATGCATTTGTACCTCCCGGGCCTAAACCCTGTTAACGGCAACGACAGCTGTAACAGCGGCCGTTGCGAAAAATAATTAGCCGATGATCCGCATTAGCTGATTCTGCTGCTGGTCCATCTGTTCCGCTTTTTTCATCATTTTCACCTGCAGCTCAAATTGGCGCTGCAAACTGATCATGGTAGTCATTTCGGATACCGCATTAACATTGCTGCCTTCATAAGCACCGTGTAGTAGCGTTACTGCGGCACTCTCTTGTGCCAACTCGCCATCTTTACGCCGGAATAAACCATCGTTGCCCTTTTCTACCGCCCGGTATTCGGTGTCAACCAGCTTGATCCGGCCCACTATTTCCAACGCATTGGCAGGCGCGCCCTGGACTCTGGCACTTACCGTACCATCCTGACCGATCTCCATTTTGGCAAGGGGCAAGGGCAGCAGAATAGGCCCATCTTCTCCTAACACCGGATGGCCATTGGCGGTGCGCAGCATGCCGTCCGGAGTTAACTGCAAGTTACCGGCACGGGTGTAGGCTTCGTTACCGTTTTTGTCCTGTACCGCAAACCAGCCCTCGCCCTGAATCGCAATATCCAGCTCGCGCTCAGTGATAATCAGGGGGCCGCTGTCAAAGTTTTGACCGGGGCTCTCGGTCATTGAAAATACCCGGGTTGGTAAACCGGCACCAAAGGCCTGCATCGAGCGGGCCTGCTCAAAATCAGCTTTAAAGCCAACGGTCCCGGTATTGGCCAGGTTATTCGCCCGCACACTGATGCCATGCATATTTTCTTTGGCACCGCTCATGGCGATATAGAGCAAACGATCCATAACAGACTCCGTATAGCAACTGTCGAGGGGTTAATGTGATATTTATTGCACTAACACAAGCAATAACAGTGCCAACTGGGAGAATGGCAAGCAGGAGCGGTTTAAATAGCGATAGTTCAAAAAAACACCCCGGCAAGGTGCCGGGGTGCTGCATGATGGGTATTTGCTACCCTGGCGGTAAAAACTTACCGGATCTGCAGGATATTCTGCTGCAACTGGCTGTTCACTTCCAACGCCCTCGAGTTAGCCTGGAAGTTACGCTGCGCCGTAATCAGATCAACAAGCTCAGTCGTCAGGTTAACGTTCGACTGCTCCAGCGCGGAGGCATTCACGGCGCCGAAGGTGCCAATATTCGCCTGTCCGGCAATGGGTTCACCCGAGGTGATAGACTGCTTCCATGATGTATTACCAACCTGCTTTAAGCCCTGCACATTAGCAAAACGCACCAGCGTTACTTGCGCCAGGTAGGACGAGTCACCGTTACTGTAACTGGCCAGTACCCGGCCAAAGGCATCGATATCCACCCCGGTCAGGAAACCAACAGTCGTGCCGTCCTGACTCAGGTTGGTGACATCGAAAGCTGCAGCATACTGTGTAGGCAGTCGCACGCCAGACGCATCCCGGAAATTGACCACAACATCAGCGGCAAATTGTGCGCCGTTGGTCAGATAACCGAGCAAAGGATCATTCAACTGTGCCGCAGGTAACGTTATGGTCGGCACTGGTGGCGTGACAAAATTACCGCTGGAGTCAAAAACAACGTTATCCCCTTGGAACGGAGTTGCCGTAATACCATCCCACACCACAAAAGTTTCCCACTCGGCATTCGCTGGTGGTGTGGTTGGTGTTTTTCTGAAGTAAGTCGTTACCGTATGAGCTTCACCCAGACTGTCATAAACAGTTACCGACGTCGAATGGTTATAGGTAGAGCGGTCAGTGGCGTTAAAGGGCACCAGCGGATCTTTAGCTATTTCCCGGGAGTCAACATTCATACTCAGGAAAATATTGTTGGTCGCTCTTGGCGCTCCGGCTGACGTCGGGATCGAAATCGGCGCTGTTGTACTAAGGCTTACCGATTGATTTTCACCTGTTACTGGTTCCACCGAAAATCCCTGTAAAAAGTTACCTTTATTATCAACAATAAAGTTATCCTTATTCAGCTTAAAGGCGCCCGCCCGGGTATAGGTCATATCACGGGAAATACGGTCTGGCGTTGTCGCAAAAAAACCTTCACCGGTGATCGCCAGATCCAGCGAATTGTTAGTAAACTGCAGAGCGCCCTGGTTAAACTGCTGCGCAACGACAGCTGTCGTTACACCGTCACCAACCTTGGTGCGCCCGGAAGCAAAAATAGAAGTGGCATAAACATCAGCAAACTCGGCACGGGACTCTTTAAAACCCGTGGTATTTACGTTAGCAATATTGTTAGCCGTAACGTCCAGATCTTTTTGCGCGGCAGCCAGGCCGCTTAGTGCAATATTAAAACTCATAGTAAACCTCGCTTAACCGTAAGATACTTCTAACACATCGCTTAATTTCACTGCGCCCAGACCCAGTAGATTCAGCATGATGCCTTTACCATTACTATTCATACTGACACTGCCCACCGGCGTATAGACATTTGCCGGGACACTGGCGCGGGTGCCATCGCTATAACTCGCTTCGACTTTTAACTTGTAAGTACCCGCTCTGACGCGCTCCGATAGCTCACCATCGATCAGGTCGGCACTGCTTTCTCCCGAGGGTAAATAGGTGCCATCCCAGATAAAGCTATTACGGCCCATTTTCGGGTTTTCCACACTGAAACTCTGAATCAGCTCGCCTTTTTCGTTTTCAATCATCACTCGTAGTGAGCTGGCTGGCCGCTCCAAATCAATAACACCGCGCGCCAGACTATCACCGGTAAACACGAGCTGGTCAGACTGTGTCAGTACTGAGCGTCCCACCAAAGAAGAGGCTTGCAGTGCCTGATTAGACGTCATACTTTGCGCCAGGCTGGAAAAGTTCTCATTTAACTTCCCGATACCATCGGCAGTAGTAAAGTTGGTCATTTGCGCAATCATCTGATCATTTTCAACTGGTTTGGTTGGATCCTGATAAGCCAGTTGCTGCGTTAACAGCGCAAAAAAATCTGCCTGGGTTAGCGCACCGTTATTTCTATCCTGGACTTTAGGCTTTTCTTCCCAATACAGGTTATTCAGTGCCGAATTATTACTTACGCTACTCATCCGTTACTCCTTAGCCAGACTGGCCCATACGCAAGGTGCGCATTAGCATTTGCTTAGCAGCGTCTGCCGTCTGTACGTTCGTTTCATAGGAGCGGGAGGCCGAAATCATATTCGCCATCTCTTCCATAATGTTCACGTTCGGCTTGTATACATAACCATTTTCGTCTGCCATCGGATGATTAGGCGCATATTCCATTACCGGTGGCGCGTCAGACTCGACGATACCCAGTACTTTTACACCGCTACCGGCATCTTGTTGCCGTTTTGCCTCCGACAGCTCCGCGGCAAAGACCGGATGGCGGCCTTTATAAACCTGATCAATACTGCTACTGACACTGTTGGCATTTGCCATATTGCTGGCCGTGGTATTCATCCGTACTGACTGCGCGGTCATACCGGAACTGGCAATATCGAAAACTTTAAATAAGCTCATGATTATTGTCCCGTACCTGTTATAGCCTTTTTCAGGCCACTGATTCTGCTGTTTAAAAACTGCAAACTGGTTTGATACTGAATAGCGTTTTGCATCATCGCATTCCGCTCGTGATGCACGTCGACACTATTACCATCGCCGGTATCCGGTTGATCCGGGTTACGGAATTTAACTTCCTGTCGGCTCTGGGTAGAGATGGCAAAATGCCCTTCGTGCGTGCGACTCACCGGCCGGCTCTGCCGCGACTGCGCATTGTTCAGCGCCTGCTGAAAATCCAGATCTTTCGCCTTATAACCCGGCGTATCTGCATTAGCGATATTTTCTGAAAGCACCTGCGCGCGCCGATCCCGGGTTAATAATGCATCCGGGTGCATGCCAAAGGCTTTGTCAAAGCTGATAGCCATTTTCTTGCCACCTCTTGTTACACGTTAAATATGAGGAAGCAAAAAGCAGGCCAAATTGAAAAGTCAGGTTTTCTTGCGGTAAATAATGCCTGGATTACAGCGTAACATTTCAAAGTCCTCGTTCAGGCTGGACAAGGACTCTGAGGCGCCAAGGATCAAATGGCCGCGACTGTTTAATGCCTGCGAAAACTGGCGGATAATTTTTGCTTTAACTTCAGGAGAGAAATAAATCAGCACGTTACGACAAAATATAATATCGAATTTACCTAACAAGGTATAACTATCTAACAGGTTAAGGTGCCGGAAACTCACGTTTTTCTTCACCTGATCCTTGATCCGCATCATACCTTTGCCGCTATCTTCAAAAAAGCGGCTGCGCCGCTCAGGTGATAAACCACGAGCTAAAGCCAATCCATCATATTCGGCGCGCTGGCAGTGTTCTAACATAGTATTGGAGATATCCGTGCCTAAAATACTCACTCCGGCAGGAAACGCATTGGGCCGGCCTTGCTGGTATTCCAGAACTGTCATGGAAATAGAATACGGCTCCTGACCGGAAGAACTGGCAGCTGACCAAATTTTGACGCTGCGGCAAGTTTTTTCCAGCTCCGGAAAAATTTGGTTCTTTAACAACTCGTATGGGTAGGTATCACGAAACCACAGGGTTTCGTTAGTGGTCATCGCGTCAATTACTGCTGAACGTAACTGCCGTTCAAACGGATTCATCGTTTTAGTAAGCAGCTCAGACAGCGTTGCGATGCTAAAACGCTGCATAAGTGGCGCCAGCCGGCTTTTGACCAGATATTGCTTATTATCACCCAGCACGATGCCACACTGCTGTTCCAGAAAATCCCGGAATTGCCGGTACTCTGCGTCCTGTAATTGCTTATCTGACACGCGACGTCCTCAGCCTTTAATCAACATGTAGCCATTTTTGCACCGATTGTGCGAGCTCGTCCGGGTTAAACTTGGCGATAAAGTCTTCCGCCCCCACTTTCTGTACCATCTGCTGATTAAAAACCCCACTTAGCGAGGTATGTAGAATAACGTGCAGACGGCGCAGTTTAGGGTCGGCCTTTACTTCTGCGGTCAAGGTGTAGCCGTCCATTTCCGGCATCTCGATATCAGAGATCAGCAAACCTACTTTTTCAGTAATAGACTCCTGACACTCTTTCGCCTGTTGCTGTAAATAAGTCAGGGCCTCACGACCGTTATTTACCAAATGCATCCTGACACCCAGTGGTTCTAATGACCGTTTTACCTGATTTCGGGCGACAGCCGAATCATCGGCAATTAAAATCACCCGACCGCCAAGATCAGTAGTAATACTCTGGGTAACGGCCTCATCATGAATCATCGTCGGCGAAGGGGAAATCTCTTCGAGGATTTTTTCAACGTCCAGGATCTCAACCAACTCTTTATCAATTTCGGTCACCGCGGTCAGGTAACTTTGCTTACCGCTGGTGCCCTTGGGTGGTGGCATAATAGATTCCCAGTTGGTATTAACAATACGCTCTACCCCACTGACCAGAAACCCCTGTACTGAGCGGTTATACTCAGAAATGATAATAAAGGCAGTCGATAAATCGGCGATTGCCTTACCACCTGTGGCCAGACTTAAATCAATCACGGAAATCGTTTGGCCACGGATATGGGCAATGCCCCGCACAAAAGGATTTCGCTTCGGCATCGCCGTCAGCTTTGGACATTGCAATACTTCCCGCACTTTAAACACGTTAATGCCGTAACGTTGGCGGCCATTGAGCTTAAAAAGTAATAATTCCAAGCGGTTCTGCCCAACCAGCTGCGTACGTTGGTTAACGGAATCGAGAATACTGGACATCAAGCTCTCCTTAGGCAGCCAAACGGCTTGGTATTTGCATACTGTCGTGGAGCCATAGTCAAAACTACGGCACTGTCTATCTTCAGGCATGTTATAACCCTTTATTCGTAAAGCATAGCCAAACTATATGAAAAAGTACGAAAATTTTATCCGCAGCTGCATACTGCTACTTGCCTTCACCATCAGTCCCTGGTGTCAGGCGCAAGTGCAACAATTTAGTCCATCGCAACTGACTGATGCGGTAAAGGACTGGCTGCAAACGGCATGGGCAGTCGATGAGCTGGAGAGCGAAATCCACGTCACGGCACTTGATAGCCGGATTGGCAGTAAAGACTGCGCCCATCAGCCACAAATCAGTCTGCCGGCCAATGCTAACCCGCGTCAGACGACGGTGCAGATTAGTTGTAGTGCGCCAACCAGCTGGCAGCTATTTGTACCGGCCAGACTTACTGAATGGTTGGCCCTGGTGGTGAGCAGGCAAAATATCGCTCCAGGAACCGTCATCACTGCCGATATGTTAGAAGTGCAGCGCCGGGAACGTCGGTTGGTACGTGGTAATATTGTGCAAGACATCGCGACGGTTGCTGGCAGCCGGAATAAACGCAGCCTGAGTGCCGGCCAAATCCTTAGTCTGCAGGATCTTTGTCTTGTATGCCGGGGAGATATTGTTACAATAGAAATCAGCCAGGGTGGCCTTGCCGTATCCGCCACAGGCGTTGCACAACAGGATGGTACCCTGGGTGAAGTCATCCAGGTGCGTAATCAACAATCTGGCCGTGCCATTAGCACCGAAGTGACCGGTGTCAATCAGGTAAAGGTCCGGTTTTAAATTCTGAAAAAAGTGCTAAAGTTTAGAGGCAAACTGCCGTTAACCTAAGCATAAGGACTGTGTTTAAGGTGATGAGGTTCTACTATGGCTATAAATATCAATAACCTGCAGCAAAATGCACCGCAGGTCAAAACTGACAAAGCCGGCAATGCCGGTAGCACTGAGCAATTAGTGCAACGCCAACAAACGGCGGTGCAGCAAAATGCCAGCAATCAGGCAGTACAAAAGCAGGATTCGGTATCCATTACCCCGCAAGCGCAGCAATTTTCCAAATTACAGGAAAAGGCCGCCAATAGCTCAGGTATTGATCAGGAGCGGGTGAACAAAATCAAGCAAGCTATTGCTGAAGGCAAATACAAAGTGAATGTTGAGATGCTGGCAAAACGCATTATGCAATTTGAAGGCGATTTGTTCGACCGTAAATGAATAGCAGCCACGATCTCATCATCACTGTCCTGACCAAGCAAGCAGCGCAATTGGATGCGCTGTTGCTATTGTTGAAAAATGAACTCTCTGCCCTCGCTGAAAGACAGGTGGAAACCTTAGAGCAGGTTATTGCCGAGAAAACGGCGCTGTTAACACAAATCAGTGCCACTGACGCTGAACTTGCCGCACAGCCACAGTTGGCAGCGGTAAAAGCTGAAGCCTGGTTTGTTGAACAACGCGCACTGCTGGAACAAAAACTGGCTGACTGCAAAGCTCAAACCGCCGTTAACCAGCAAGCACTGGAACAAAGTCAGCTTATTTTACAACGCTTTAAGAACGAATTATTGGGCGCTAAGGGCAAATCCGGCCTGACCTATACCAGTAAAGGCCAACCGGCTGTTGAGAATAAAGGGCCAGGCATTAAAGCCTGACCGGCGCTACCACAGGTAGCGCACACTCCTGATGCTTTGTTTTGGTTGGGTATGTTGCAAGGTGGCATACACTTCAGCGAAATTCAGCTCCAACTCCGTCACGTAAGTATCATCCACAGCATAGCTTTTCACTACTCTGGCGCCACGGATCAAGCCCTGCACCGACGCTTCGAGCACATCATTCTTTGCCACCATTGCACTGACGGTGTTCTGGCTGTCAATTCTTTGACCATATACCCGCTCCGCCAACTCGCGATAGGCTTCCAACTTCGACGCCCGCATCGCTAATAGCATACGTTGCGTCTCATTACTGCCTTGTTGTAACGATATGGGCGCGGCACCCAAAGCAGTGATCACCGGAAAACTGACAGGTGTTTCATGCTGGTATTCAATATGCCGATCCGCGAATTGGCTACAGCCTGAGATCATCAGGCCGCTACCAAGCAATACGAAACCTATAACTTTCATAGTACTTACCCTTAGCAAAGTGACTGTGCTCACTGTAATACTGCCATGCTGTTGTTGCCAGTTGCCGACAACTCGACAAGCCCGGCGACAAAACCTATTGCTACTGTTTTTGTTTAGCAAAAAAAATGCCAGTTAGGCATAAACTTTGCTTTATTAAACACAGCACTCTTTTGACACGAGCGAAAGCGGGATGACGATTAAACCTATGACAAAAGCGCTTCTGACAGCGCTGAGCGGCCTGAGCCTGCTGTTCAGCCCATTACTGCACGCCAACTGGTATGAAGCCACCGGGCAGGCGGCGATTGAACGGGGCGACCTGAACAGCGCACGCAAAGCCGCAATTGAAGATGCATTGCAACGGGCCAGCTTATTTGCCGGCGCCAGATTACAAAGCCAGCAACAGGTGATCCAAGGCATTATGCAGCACAGTCAGATCACCTTAAGCAGCGCTGCGGAATTAAAAGAAGTACAGCTGCTGTCAGAGGTTCAGAGTAAAAACCAGGTGACGATCACGCTCAAAGCCCATATTGTCGCTGAAGGCAAGGCCTGCCAGGCCCAGTACCGCACACCGCTACTGGTAAGCGAAATTCAGCTTCAGGCCCGGCAGGATGCGATTTCAGGCCAGCTGTTTCAACTGGGTAGCGATAGTAGCCGGCAATTAAACCGGCATCTGCGTGACTTTGCTCCGGCACTGCTGGTGGAGCCATCGCCTCAGCCAATCCCGTTACAGATGCTGGACCAGGCAACCGCAGATGCCCTGTTTAACCGCGGCCATCAGTTTATTCTAATAGCCAGTATTAATGACCTGTCGCTTGGTAAAAAATTGAACAAGTTCTGGCAAAGCAGTCAACATGAGCGCTTCTTCGCCTTCGAACTCTGGTTATATGATACCTTTGAGCGGCGGGTCCGCTACCAGCAGGAATATCGTACCGGAAGTTACTGGCCTACCTCTGACGCTACGCCAGCCAGTCACAGCATGGCATTCTGGCAAATGCCTTATGGTCAGAAAATTGACCAGGTGCTGCGTACTGCGGCCCAGGATATTGGCCAGCAGCTGCAGTGTCAGCCCTTGCTGACCCAGATCCGTCAGGTTCGCCAACAACAGCTGCAAATTCCTTTGGGTAGTAATCACGGTCTGCGGGTCGGTGATCAGATCCAAATCATCCAGTTGCAGCGGGATCCACAAGATAATCAAATCCGGCGCCTGTTACACAGCCCGTTACAGTTGCTACTCACGGAAGTTACCCCTGATGGTGCCTGGGCTGCCTCACCGTCACAGCAATTACTTAATCATATTCAGCCTGGTGATATCGTCAGTCTGGCAGCAAACTAACCACAGACTGAAAAGATTCACAGAATCTTTTCAGTCTGTTAGACTCTGCGCCGCCCGCCCCATAGTTAAATGGATATAACGGCCCCCTCCTAAGGGGCAGTTACAGGTTCGATTCCTGTTGGGGCGGCCATGTCCTAGTTCTAAGACCTCCGCTAAAGCTCGCCAACGTTCACAAAACCCGCTAATATCAATGCTTAGGCGCTGGATCTTAGTTCGCTTTAGTTCAGCATGGTTCGGGTTAAATCGGGGTTTTTGATAACACAGGTGATAACACAGGCGCTCTGTGTTACCAAGCTGTGTTATCATTCGGTATAAAATGGCAATCAAAACAACACCTTTAAGCGATACAGAAGTACGCTCTGCAAAGCCTAAAGACAAGCAGTTTTCACTGTATGATGGCGATGGTTTAGAGCTAAGAATTTCACCTGCCGGCAGCAAGCGCTGGATGTTCAGATATAAGCGGCCGCACCTCAATACCCCCAATGTGATCAAGATTGGCAACTACCCTGAAACCAGCCTGGCGGCAGCCAGAAGGACCCGCACGGAATACCGCGAATTACTGGAGCGCGGTTTTGATCCGCAAAAGCATGTAGAGCAGCAAAGCGATGCCAAGCGCCGGGAGCTGTCCACTACCCTGGCTGATGTGGCAGAGAAATGGTTCACGGTGAAGTTCTCTAAGGTAAGTGATCGTCACGCCTTTAACATCAGGCGTGGCTTTGAGCTGTACTTGTTCCCTGCCCTCGGTAAATACCCCGTCACGGATTTGACGGCCCCGCTGGTGATCGACATTCTCAAACCGCTGGAAGCTGCAGACAAAACAGAAACGCTGTCACGGATCTGCCAGCGAATGAACGAGCTAATGGTATGGTGCGTGAATACCGGCATTATCCACCACAACCCACTTGCCGGCATTAAGGCGGCCTTTGTAACTGCTAAACCCCAGAACATGCCGACCATTAAGCCTGAGCAGTTACCTGAGTTAATGAAGGCGCTGAGCTTTGCGCAAATCCGGATCTTGACCCGCTGCTTAATAGAATGGCAGCTGCATACTATGGTGAGGCCAGCAGAAGCGGCCGGAGCGCGTTGGGATGAAATAGACCGGGAGCAAATGTTGTGGTGCATTCCGGCCGATCGTATGAAACAAAAGCGCGAACACCGGGTACCTCTTACCGAGCAAACGCTGGCTATACTAGATCACATGCAGCCTATTAGCGGCCGTTCGCCTTTTATCTTTCCCAGCGAACGAAACCCAGGCAAGCCGACAAACTCTGAAACAGCCAACCGTGCTTTACAGCGCATGGGCTATAAAGGCATATTGGTATCGCATGGTTTACGGGCACTGGCCAGTACAACACTAAACGAGCAAGGCTTTGATAAAGATGTAATCGAAGCGGCATTAGCTCACCAGGATAAAAACCAGGTGCGGGCAGCGTATAACCGGGCAACCTATCTCGATCGGCGTAGGGTGTTAATGCAGTGGTGGAGTAGCCATATTGAAGAGGCCGCTACCGGCAAAATGGTTATGGCCGGCAAGCGGGGTCTTAAAGCAGTTTAAATAAAAACCTTAACCGATAAGTTAACAGCCTGGCCGGGGCCTGCTATTACCTTCCCTGCAGGATCTTCCGGGCTGATTACAACTACGAATGCATCATAAACGCCCGGGCGTTGCGTAAGGTTGCCAGGTTTAAAGCTGATAACATTGTTATTGGTACCGGTAATTTCAGCTGCCAAAGTTTCGCCGTTTACCATAACAGATGCTGCTGTTACGCCGGCAGCATTAAAATTAAGCGGTTCACCATCCTGAACAAACGCTATTTGCTCTTTGTTGTCGCGGCCGCGATATGCTGGTATTTGCATGCTACACCCTTTGCGCTGAAATGTTGTTGATTAAGCGGGATCCGGTTACCGCCGGTAAAATATGCTGTGCTGTTATTGCCGGCATTAAGCGAGTTGCCGACATGCGTTCTGGCGCCAGCGGCCCGCTTGTGCGGTTAATAACCAAGCTAGACAATACACCGCTTGCGAATGCTTGTGCTATGCCGCCAGTGCTTATTATCTGCTCACTAATAAACTGGGTGGATGCTGTTGCTGATGCTAATGCAGAACTGGCCCCGCCTGTTGTTATAATCTGTTCGCTATTCTGCTCATTAACGATTTGTGTACTGGCGAAGCCGGACGCATAAGCATTGGCCTGGCCACCGCTAATAATGATTTGCTCATTTACTTGTTCACTGGATGCCGTTCCACCGGCCAGAGCTGCTGCAACACCACCCGAGCTAACAACTTGCTCACTGATTATTTGAGTAGAAGCGGAGGCAGAGCCGGTGCTGGCCGCGATACCACCAGAGCTTACAATCTGCTCTGATGTTTGCTCGTTGATAACCTGAGTTGATGCCGTGGCGCCGGCAATCGCTGCGGCAATACCGCCAGAGCTTACCACCTGCTCGTTGATAACGCTGATACTGGCACTGCCGCTTGCAACGGCAGAGGCGATGCCACCAGAGGAATTGACCTGCTCATTTACGATAGTGGCAGATGCAATACCAGAGGCCACCGCTGCAGCAATACCGGATACGCCAAGCACCTGCTCATTGATAATTTGCGTAGACGCTGCGCCACCGGCCACTGCGCTCGCTATGCCGCCGGAGCTGGTTATTTGTTCTGTGCTGCCAGCGCCATCATCGTATGGCTCCCACTGGCTATTGTCGGACGGCCAAGTACCAACACTAAGATTAGCGTTATTGCCACCGACTATATCAGTCCATTCCGTGCCGGCTCCATTTGTGTTTAGCCAATGGTGGATAGTAGCGCCGTTTACAATCACTTTGGCTTCAAGCATTATCCCGGCAAAACCCGAAGCCGATCCACCTGATCCGAATCTAGTAAGCATGAATTGCCTACCGGAGCCAGTTCTTAACACCTGATTATATTCGTTTCTGAATACAGCTAACTCTGTAGGTGATGATGAAAGCCCTAGTAAGTATTCATCGTCCGATGACCAAGAAAGAACGCTGCCAGTTTCATTGTTAGTACTCCCGCTTGCAAAACGCACCCTAAGCCTAAGAGCATCTGCTGATGTTTTTTGAAATCGGTCTGGCGAGGATTGATCACCGGCAAAAAAACCAATCTCACCTGACCAAGCATCGCCTAACACTCTAACTTCAATTCTCCACGAATCTCCGTTAGCTGATGTCAGCTCTATTGGGTTATTTAAAACTGCGGCTCGACCATTCTCAAACCTAAGCGCGTAAGCGGTCATTGCACGATCACCCCATAAGGGTCATCGACAGCCAACTCTGCGCCAATCCACTCTGGCGGCACCAGGCAATCGTAAGTACCAGCAGTGCTAACAACGCCAAAGTTATTAACCCGCTGCCACTGCCCTGTGCGACTGTTTAAAGCGTGTAGCTGCGGGCGGTGCGCTTCACAATCTGCATTGGTTGTTATCGTCACCCATCCGCCTGACTGCGTAACCGGCTTAGTCGGGCAGGCGTTGCGGATAATCAATACATCATGCAGTGTAACGACACCCCAGTTCCTTTGCGGGTAGTGCATCGCTGCTTCTGTGATCCGGCTAACTTCGTCAAGGTTTAATAGCGCCAGTGAATGCGCAGCAGAAAAAAGCTGAGCGACTTCTGGATCTGCAAGGTTGATATAAAACTCAGGGTGATACAGCTTTTCAATCGCGCGGATAATCTTAGTTGCTATACTTTTCTGTATTTCGGTGTAAGCCCCTGTCTCGTCAGCGATAACTGCCCTTAACCTAGCTTCCGTGTTATTAACAATAAGGCCGGTTTCAACTTGGGTCTTTCTCACCGGCCCCTCTATGCGCCACAAAAACGGCATCGGCTGATAGTCGTTTGCCTCGATTACCGCCTGTGAATGGTCTGCTGATGCCGTTGCTAAAAAATCACTTAATGTCATGGCTCACCTTTAAAATGTCTTTTGGCGTTAACCGCGCTAATTTTTTGCTGTTGAAAAACCCGATAGCACTGCCGATTAACTCAGCACACTGATAGGCATCTGCATCATCCCAGCCGGTTGCAAAGGCCACGCCCCAAAACGCTTTATCGTCATAACGCTTGCCAATTTGTGCGTTTAAGTGCGCATAAGCCATATCTGCGTTTAGGCAGGCAATACGCATTACCCGGGTTTCGCGGTAACGTTTTTCAAAATCTTCTCGGCTTGTAATAACCACGCCCTGTCCACCAACAGATTCCACAATGCGGCCATCGGGCATAATGCCCCCTACATGGCTCCACCAGCATAACGTGCGGATCTGTATACCCACACTGATAGGTTTATAACTGCGCCCGTAAATCCCGAGTATTGTTTGCATCGCTGTCTCCCGCTGCAAATGGCAATAAAAACCCGGCACTTGGCCGGGTGGTAGCGGTTACTGGTTGGTTCGCGTGAGTTTGGTGTTGGCAGTCGTTGCAACAAACTGACGGAGTGTTTGCGTACCGGTCCATGCTCCAGTCTCGGATGGCACGATATAACCCAAATAGGTCGAGCCATTCCAGAACCCGATAAAATTTACGTTGATATCGCCGGATAGCGCTAAGTCAAACGTCACATTTGCATTAAGCACTGACTCTGCAACAGCACCGTTAAGCACCGCAGCATTAAACACGCAGGCTTTACGGGCGTAAGGTGCGCCAGTGATTTCAGATCCAGCAGCAGGCGATGCGCCAATGCCGGGGTTAGTGCTGTGCAGCGAAAGTTGGTTTGCATGGTTTAAAGCGTTTTGGTGGCCAGCTAAGTTAAATGGCATGATGTGGTTCCTTAAAATAAAAAAGGCCCCGTAGGGCCCTGGTGGTTTATGTTATTTGGTTACCATTCTAGGTTGGCAAGGTAATCATCAACTGCCTGCTGGGTTTGCAGTTCGGCAATGGCGTCTTTATGTTCACGGCAGCGATACACCAAATAAGTTTTATGTTGCGCTACGGCAATGCCTAACGCCTGCAGCTGTGGCAGATCCATTTCTACTTCAACGTTATCTTCGGTTAGCCAACGGGTAGTAATGCCTGGCGCCAGCTGCGCTACCTGAATAACGCCCATTAGATCGGCAACATCTTTTTCGCGGGTTTGAAAGCGAAAACCGTTATGGTTTATACCAGCACTGATCAGCCGGTCACGCTCTGTGTTAAGCCACTGCAATTTTGCATGTTTATAATCGGCCAGCTTGTCAGTTACTGTGCGCATGGTTTCCCATTTAATCGTCATGGCTTACTCCTTCCATTTCAACAGGCGGCATTGGTTCGGGTTCTGGTTTGCGCACAATCGGGCAAGGGCATTGGCCCTCTGTTACAGTGAAGGTGTATGCCGCCCAGTCAGTAGGTTGATTATCTTCTGCCGTGGTCATGTCGTATTGATATTGCAGTGTTAGCTCAACTTGACCATTGACCCGCTTAATTTTGCCAATAAACGGCAACTCAGCGTCAACTTCAGCACCGTCTGGTAGTTGTGACAAGTCGTAGCTTTCACCGAGATAGGTTAAGACCTCGCCTGCTACTGTTGGTGGCGTATCGTCTGTGAATGCTGCTGTGGGGGATAATGTAATTTTCATATTTTAACCCTTAATTAAAACCAGCGGCCAATGCAAAAAAACTCATAAGCATAACTTGTAATGACGTGTGGACCAAAAGAATCTAAATAAGGCCATTGGTCGCTAGGTCTAGTTCCTAAGCTTAGATATGCACCACCGGAGCTGTTTTGCATTCTAACTGTGTACACTGGTAGACCGAAGGAATCGAAAGCCGAAGCTCCTGTAACTACATAAGTTTTGCCTGACAAAAATAATACGTTAGGGTCAAGACAATCAAAAGAAGTGACAGTGTTAGGGAATTTAGCCGCATTTATACTCACACCGGTTACGTTCCGGCTACCCCAATACATTGCAGTGCCATCTGCGAACATGACAAAACTACCATTTGCATTACTCCCCCGCTGAATGATAGCACCAGTTGGGATGCCGCCAGATTGGGAGACTGTGCCAAGGATGTTACCTCTGCGATAAAGGCTGGAATCAAGCTGCTGATGCCCTGCTCCAACTTGCAAAATCCGGCCAGGCGTTGTATCTGTTGCGCTGGTAGTAGGCACCAGACCTAATTCGTCACGCCACGCCGCGGCATTAGCACTTGCTAACAGCCCAGTACTAAAAGCTGTTGCCAGGCCAAGCATACTGCGCCATTGGCTGCTGAATTGATCGTAATAGATAACCTCACCAACCCGATAAGCCCGCCCACCCATAGTGCCTGCAACGCTTACCCGATACATTTGGCTGCCAAGGCCCTCACCTGGTGATGGCGGAAAGTCTCCGCTTGCTGCACTCCAGTCGCCCATATTGCTAAACGCACCTTCAACTGCCCCTTCGCTGGCAGCGATGATCTGGCTTAGCCTGGCAACTGCATCGGCCAAACCCTCCCAGCTCATAAATGCCAGTAAAGGCCCGGTGGTGGTTGGATCTGCCCAAGGGCGGCGCAGTTTAATAGTGCTGTTACCGCTGCCATCTGGGGAGGTGCCTGCAATGGCGTCTACCAACTGGCGGGTACCAAGCGACACGATTGCTCCGCTGGCGATAAATGCGCAGTTAACATTACCGGTAACCGTAATAATATCGCTGCCATTAGTGGCAGTAGCCGATGCGCTATACAGCGGCCGAACAGGATATAAAGCCATGCTTATTCTTCCGAGATAATACTTAAACGTTGAGTAGCTAAATTGCCGGCGCCAACAACTGGAGTGTTATGGCTTACCCGCAAACGGTAGTTGCGCTGAGCAGTGGTTTGTTGGGTGTCGGTGTAAGTAAAGGATCCGCCAAGGGTGTGCTCTGAAATATATTCTGAACCTTCCTGTGAACAGCTATAACCGCCTGTCATAGTTTGTGAGGCCACTTCTACCCAGGTTGCCCCTACTAACCGTTCCAGATAAAGGGTACCGGTTGGGTTAAAACCAACCGGGCACACGCCGGCTTGCAAGCCAGAACTGCGCTGGGCGCTAAAGCTGCACTTAATGGTAATTAAACCGCCATTGCTACCGTATAGCCCCGTTTCTACAGACGCCATGGCTGCAAGCTGTGTGCTTTGCGCGGCATTGCGTAGTGTGCCGGCTAATATGGACCCGCCGAAAAACGCCTGTCCATTACTATCTAAAAAGGTAATGGCATTGCTTTTTAATATGCCTGACTCAATAACTGTGGACTCGGTAGCATTCCAGTTTATACCGTTGATCTTCGGGCCAAACCAACTGATTAAACTGTTTGGGCCAAAAGGCACAGCCGACTCTAACCGCATGTGAGTGCTACCAATAAACTCCAGCTTCGCATTAATTAGACGCTGATTTTTAGTAACGACGTTGCCGCTTTTATCTACATAGAATAAGCCATTTGTCGCATTCTTAACGCCGGTTCCGTACCAAAATGGGAAATCACCGGCGCCTGACATTTCAGCGCGAAAACCACTGGTGGCGGTTTGGAATGTGGCGGCAACTATGTCGCCCATAAAGATCCATTTGCTTCGGCCGGCATCCCAGTAAAGCTGTACGTTGCCCTCGGTATCGGTAAGGCGCAGCACATTACCCCGGAACTCAAGCGTGTTAGTCGCACCATCTACCACAACGCCATTAACAACGGCCCTGCCATCGACAACAGTGGTAACACCTAAGAACGCGCGACTGCTTACCTGACCAAGCTCGTTAACTGTACTCTGCAGGGTTAACTGAGCCTGAGATATGTCACCCTCTGCATTCGTTACTCTGGAATTTAAACTGGCTATGGCTGCCTGGTTGTTGCTGGCAAGCGTAAAGGTTGCTGATAAGCCGTTTCCAAGACTGAAAATATCGTTGTTAATTTGAGTAATTGATGATGCATTACCATCTGCTGTAACTTTTGCTTGCTGTGCCAGCGTAAATGTTGCTGATAGCCCGTTACTTGGGTTATTAACCTGACCCTGTAAACTGGATAATGCGCTGCTGTTGCCGGCCAGATTGGTTTCTACTTGTTGTAGCTGAGTTACCACTGCCTGGTTAGCGGCGTTTAGCTCAACTATTGCAGCGGCTCTAAGCTGCCCCTCTTGTGCAATTGCAAAGTCTAGCCGGCGAATTTTTACATTAGCATCCCACTGGCTAACTAACGCCAGTGTGCTGTGCATTACCTGAATACGTGGATCTTCTGTATCCGCCGCATTTACCAGCGCTATGCTGTCGTCGATTAACTGTTGCACCTGTGACTGCGTTGGCAGGTCAGATGTGGCATCAGCCACAACTTGCTGCAGGTTAGCGTTTACCTGATCAACTACATCATCAAAGATTTGGTTGCCGATATCCTCACCAATCAGATCCACAATATTCGCAGCATTGGCTGTTGTTGTGGCAATGCGGCTAATCCAGGCAGACGCGCCAAGGGCATTAACAGTTCGGGCAAAAACGGTGTACTCGGTGCTGTGTGCCAGGCCGGTAAACACCATGCTTATTCCTCGGCCCCGAACCACATCCGCATTGCCAATGGCAAATTCAAACTGGGTGCCAAGGCCTGCGCCGGCCAGTACCGGGCGGGCTTCTATTTCAAAGTTCGCCAGGGTAAATACGATATCGCTTGGCGGTACCGGCTGGGTTAGCTCAAATGCGATAACCGCTGGCGGCGACAGCGTACCGAGTGTGCTAATAGCAAACACGGTAATGCTGTAGTTACCCGGCGCCAGCAGTGGCAAATCTAATGAGCGACCAGCGGTTTCTTCGGTAAATAACACTTCGGCACCGGTTTGCAGTTGGATCCGGAAGCGGCGAATAAACGCATTGTTGATGGTGTTCCAGCTCAGCCGGCCGCCGGTGGCAAAGGTTGGGTCCGGCGTAATAAACAAACCGGTTGGCGCCGGTATATTGGTTGGATCGCCCAGGTTGGTACCGCCTGTGCGTTCCTCATAGGTGGTGCCACTCCATGGATAGATAGCGTTCTGGTGCTCGATAAACTCCAGCTCTACGTCACCATCGTCTTTTAGTTTAACCTGTTCTACCCGGAATGGCTTGGCATCCCAGCCGCGGGTGTCGTCGGTAATTCCCACAACATCACCGGGCTCTACAACAATGGCAGCTGGGCTGGCGGTAAAACTGCACTGCAGCTGAAAGCGACTGCGCAGTGCAATAATGCGCGCCATTTGCAGGGCTTCGGCTTTATTTGTAATGGTGTTGAACTCAAAGTTCTGTTCTAACAAAACGCCATTATCTTCGGCCAGCCACTGGCTAAACTGCGGATCTTCGCTGTCGGGATAAAATACTTCGTCGCGCTCAAAGTCCAGTGCTGCATTAGGGAAGCGCACCACTACGCGGTTAAAGCGATCCTTTTTGCTGCCGCCGCTGCTTTTAATTCTGCCGGTAATGGTGGCGTGGTTTAGCTGTTCGCTGCGGCCATGGCTAAAATAAAAAACGGGACTTGTGTCCCGTTCCAGTTGTAAGCGCAACACCCCGCTGCCAATGGGTAAACTACCCCGTATAGCCGACAGCATTTGCTGCACGTTACTAAATACCGATCTGCCGGTATCGACTACCTGGTTACCGGTAAAGCGCTTGTGGGTAAAAGGTGTTGGTGTACCGTTTACTATTACCGTGCTGTTTAGGGTTTCGTCGGCAAAGTTAGCGGCAGCAATAAAGCTGGACTGGTCTAACCGGTTTAGATTTAGGCCTTTGCCGTAGATTGGGTTTTGCAGGTAATCCAGCAGCTGAATAGCCGGGTTGGTGCTAAAGGCTGTGGTGTTGGTGCGCGGGTCAAAGATTTTACGGCCACGCACCCGGGCGGTAGTTTCTGGCTCACCGCGCCAAACGGATTGGTCTTTGTCCATCTGGACCACTATGTAGAGATATGCCAGACCACTTAATTTGTGGTCTATGGTCCAGTTCGGTATACCTGAAACTGCAGCGGCCGATGCCGGTTGGTTAGCGGCACCCAGATAGCGATGCACAGTAAACCACTTGGCGCTGTTTGGGTTGTTTTTATCTTTGCGCCAGCGTTGGTCGTTCTCGCTTACGCCGTCAAAAAACACTTCCTCGATGGCATCTATTTCGCCTTCGCACAGTACGCAAATTAAATGCAGCAGTTCGTTCTGGGCGCCGCCACTTAAATCGGTAACGTACTTATGTACTTTAATAACGCCGATTTTTCGGTTGCCATACACCACCGGAATGGGGTGATCACTGCCTTGCTTTTCAACCATAACGGCCGCCGCGTCGGGCATGTCTGGCATTTTAAACAGCCAGCCAACGACCTTTCGAACGCCCCGAAAAACACTTCTGACAGCCTTTGAAATAACTTTAATAATCATGCGCCGCCCCACTTAATATCTTTTTTAACCTGGGTGGCATATTCCAACCCTTTGTCTTGCGGGTAATACCGGATCTGGCTGTTGTTAGTGGTGCGCCGGCCGCGCGGGGCTTCAAAGTCGGCCCACTCGCTGGCCATGCGCACGGTGCAGGTGGCGCTGTCCGTATCGTCTGATACATCGGTACCGGTAATTAACCAGGCATGTAGCAGTATTGGATCCGGCATAACCTGGCCAAAGGGGTTAAGGTAAGCGCGGTAGATATAAACCGGCCGGTTTACCTGGTTAGCGCCAAGCATTAACGCCACAATGCTTTGGTCGGCAGCGGTAAAGCTGAGGCTGATTTCGCCAATGCGCAGTTCGGTTGTAAAGTTGGGGGCATCTACGCCCAGCAGCAGGCCGTTGGCGTTAAAGGTTTCGCCGTTCCAGTTAATATCAAAACCCGCCTCGGTAAAGCGCAAAACAGTGTTATTGGCTAGTTCCATGCGGATTAAATGGCAATAGCTGTGGTCGCCGGCAATAGCTGCAGCGACTTGTGGCGTAATATTGATCATGCGTTATAAGGCCTCGCGGCAATCCAATTCGAGTTTGGCAATACAGCCGTCGCGGCCGTCTACTTTAAATTCCTGCACATCGCGTACTTTGCGCAGTAAAAATGGCACGTTGCGGATCACCAGCGGGGTATTAACCGGTACCGCCTGCATCAGTTGCGGGTGAATGTTTAGCGTAAGCTGGCCGCTTACGTTGCTGTTGGCGTCGGCGGTTACAATGTAAACCTTGCTGTGGTTGCCAAACTTTACAAAGTCGCCGGCGCGCAGCTGGCCACTTACCGCACCGCTAAAGCCCTGCAGCGGCACCGCGGTAGCGCCCTGGCTGGTTGCAGTGCGCACCACCGGCGAACCCGAGCCAACGCCTTTACAGTTACTGTAACGTGGGATCACCGCGCTAAAGGCGGTAAAGCGGCCCTTTAAACCACATGCCCAGCCAAAGGCGCGGCTGAGGTCGTCGGCATTTAGCGGGGCGCTAATTAGCGTTACTTCCCATTTATGACCCGGGATGCTGCGCACATGCTCGATAAAGGTTTTGCTCTCGGTGCTGATGTTGGCATCAATGCTGGCGAACCGCGCTTCCTGAATTTTAAATACGGCTGGTAGTTGGCTCATGCATTACCACCAGCGAATGGCATGTATTGCCGGAGTAATGGCCAAAGCCAAAACGGCCATACCCACCAGAACTACCGCAATGCCAACACAGATTCTTATCCACTTGTCAGTTACGATATCCATTTTTCCATCTACCTTTAATTGGTTTAAGTTATTGAAACAGTGCTGAAACAACAACCTGTAGAATTGCCAGGCCCTTCCAAACCGCAATTAAACAAGAAATGCCGGCGATTACCGTCCACATGTTTTTTCTGAACTCTATTGATGAGTTATTAACCGATTCCATAAGGACTCCTAGAAATTTGAAGGTGAACCGTCTATCATTGCTCAATGCTTTACTCCTAAGCTCCTAGGGGTGAATGCAAGAAACCCCGGCATGCTGGTAACATCCGGGGTTTTGCTTTTTTCTTTTAGTCGACTTATGCCAGGCGAATGCCCTGCTCTTCAAATGCACTGCTAACCATGCCGGCGATAGCGCCACGGTTTTCCATTACCATTTCCATGAGTTGTTCGTTCTGCAGGCCGGTAAAATTAAACTGCAGCTCGACCTTGCCTGTGCCTGGGTTAAAGCCACCGGTGCCGGCACGGCCGGATCCACTATCGACCGCAGCTAGGAAGCGAGTTAGATCTTCGTTTTGCCGTGGGCTTAATACCCGTTCGCCTTTATCGAGTAACCAGGTACCTTCTTGCGGTATATAGTCGAGGCCGCTGTGGGCCATACCGGCAATACCGGCTGTGGCAGCAGTTACTGCAGTTGCAGCAAGCGGACTGGCAAATGCAGCAGCTGCGGCGGCGGCCCCTGGCGCTAAAGCTGGGCCAATAATCGGTATTGCTGCAGTTGAGGTGAATGCGTTTAATGCGGCCATGGCAGTTTGTGATGTTGCCTGACCAGTTACAGCTATTGCATATCCGGCAGCGGCCTGCGCACCGAATATTTTATCGATAGCCCAGGTAGCCATTTTTTGAATGCCAATGCGGATCAGCATCCGGATAACGTCTTCGGCTATTGATGCCATCAGGTCGCGCATACTGAATTCACCGGTTTTGACGAACTCGAGTACCGAATCTTCCAACCCGCGGAACATGTTACTGAAGATATCTTCCATCTGGCCGGCGATGTCTTTGGCGTTATCGATGTAATTCTGCATCGCGGTTAAGGCGCCTACCGTCCAGTCACCTTCACGCTCAGCTAGCTGCTCATAGTATTCGTCGAACAACTCAAGGCGCAGCTCCAAATGCTCTTCTAAAGCGGCGATCTGATCTTCATACTGACTGGTATCGATATCCCCGGCTTGCAACTGCCGAAAGGCCTCCTGCTTTTGCCGGGTAATATCGCGGTTGATTTCCAGCCGCTCGCTTTCAATCTGGCGCTGGCGTTCGCTCAGGCCCATTAAGCCAAGCTGGATTTGGTACTGTTCCTGATAGCTGCCGGTTTCCAGCTGCAGGTTACCCATATATTCAGCCAGGCGCAGCGCATCGCGGCGCTGTTTTACCTCGGCTTCTAGGGCTACATTCTTTTCCAGTTGCGCCCGGGTGTTGGCTTCCTGTGCCAGATATTCTTTATCGAGCGCGGTAAGAGTTTCTTTGTTGCGGATCTCAGCCAGCTTGGCTTCAAACTTAATCAGCTCCTGCTGGGCCTGACCTAAGCGATCGGTACCATCCAATTGAGCCTGCAGCAGCTTGCTGGTTTCGCGGGCGTTTTCGATAAAGGCCTGTACTGTATCGGCGGCTTTCTTTTGTTCATCGGCCAGCGTTTTGGCAGCATCAGCGTTTTTATTTAACAGGTCCAGCTTTTGTGCCAGCGCCAGTAAGGCCTTTTGCTCGGTTTCAGACAGCTTGCCAGCTAGGGATCCGCTTTGAATTTCATATAGCAGTTTGGCCGCTTCGCCGGTTTTACCAAACAGTTCGATTTGCTTAGTTAGGGCGGCGGCTTGTTTTTCAAACTCTGCTGATAGCGGTGCGTCTTTCTGACCTGTGCCCTGCCCGGCGATACGCTGTAAAATTTGCAGCTGGCTTGAATACTGCGCCACCAGATCCCGAGCGTCTGACCATTTACCGTTAAGAACAGCTAATTCGTCACGCCACTCTTGAGCGTCGCGGTTGCTTGGGAATTCCTTTAATTGCTTATTTAAATATTCAACACGGGCACCGAGAACGCGGGCATCATCCTGCGCGGCTTTTAGCAGTGGCTGAATTTCAACTAAGCCACGGCCAGCCTGAGCGGCGTTAAGCTTTTCCATTGAGTCGTTGAGGTAGTCAACACTCTTTCCCATTGCATTGACGTCTTCGGAACCTTTCTTGCTAGTTAAAGCGAAGTACGATGCTGCAACACCGGCAGCAAATAATAAGCCAACAGGACCTCCGACAATTGACAGCGATTTATTAAGCCCAGTTAACGCAACCCCAAGCAAACCAACCCTTACGCTTGCCCTATCTGCGACACCTGCCATTACTGCTAACTGAGCATTTACTTTTATCGCTAAGGCGGCCTTTTGTGCAAATCCTAAACTTGCCACTGCAATAGATGGCACCAATCGACCAAGCATTATTGATGCGGCAACGGCTGCCACATCTACGACTAGCTCCAAGTTGTCAGCAAGTTTTAGAATTGCAGCCGATGTTAATCCAGATGCATTTGTCCCCTCTGCCAAACTTCCAAATACACGCAACGCTGCGTTATCAAGCTGAACAAAGGCATCGCCAACGGTCGTTGCCATACTGTCTGCTTTATTTTGCAGATCATCCAGCTGGCCAATCAGCGCCGGAACTACCTTATCCGCAGTCAGCTGGCCAGAGCGGGCAAGCTTGTCCAGCTCCTGGCGCGATACACCCAAACCACGGGCCAGCGCGTCTGCCACTTCGCCACCGGTTTGGTAAACGGTGTTCCAGTTGTCACCACGTAAAACACCCTCAGCAATAGCTTTACTAAGGGCATTAGTTACAGATGCGGCGCGTTCTTGCTTGGCGCCACTGGCAACCAAGCCGGCAGCCAGAGCATTGGTAAACTGCAGCTGCTGCTGAGTGCTAAAACCGAGCTCCGTTAAAGCTGATGCGTTAAGTAAATAGCCCTCGGCAGATCCTTCTAAGCTGGAGTACGTGCGGCGGGCAATACTTTCCAGATCGGACATGACTTTATTGGCGTCACCCATTGGACCAACGGCCAGCCGAACCCGGCTGTTAAGGTCCGTCCAGGTATCGCTGTACTTGCGGATTTCGTTAATTGAGATGCCCAAACCCAAGGCGGCAAAAGAACGCTGAACAATGTCTGAGGTTTGTGTAGCTTTCTTTTCAATTTCCTGAAGCTGCTGCTTAGTTTGCCGGGTGGCTTTACTCAGCGGCTCGGTATAACTGCCAGTTTTCAGGACCATGTCCAGCGTAAGCATGCCAAGTGATTTGGTTGTCATGTCTGCGGCCTTATGCAATAAAAAACCCCGGCACGCTGTTAACGCCCGGGGCTGGAATTTGGTATTAAAAAACCCGCCAAAGCGGGTTAGTTTATTTTAAGTTAGTTTATTTTAACTAACCATAAAAATTCTAAACATGGTAACTGCGATGCCGAGTATGAACGCAAGCATTGCTGCTGCGCCACCTGCCCAAGCTATCGTTGTTTTAAGGCTATTAATTGAAGTTTTAAGCTCTTTAAGCTCAGCTTTGTGGTCTAATTTAAATTCATCAAACCGCTTGTGGGCTTCGTCAGCCTTAACTGATTCAACGGCAACCTGCTTGTCAATTTTACCGACAATTTCTCGGATGTCTTTTAATTCATCATCTACGCGGTTCTGCTGCTTTACCATCCACTCGGCAAGCTTTTTCTCAGAAGCATCAGATAATGCGGCTGCCTTGTCCGGTGATTCGCCAGGCATAGTCATGGTTAAATTCCTTTTTCTTTCAACCACGACCACACGCTTCTGTCGTGGTAGCCCCAGTACGCTTCCAGCGTAGTCATAATATAAGAGCCTTCCTCACCCTTGTTAAAGCTGTCGCCTAGCTCTTTGGCGGTATCTTCGGGGCGAAAATATTTGTCTGAGGCAATCAGATACTGGCCTGACGACAGCACTTTTATATTTGTTTCGCCAAAAGCCCGCATAAGCTTGGCTTCCATGCTTTGCATGGCCAGCTCATCAACGGGGTTTTTAAAAACCAACACAAATACCGTCATATCACGCTCCATTATGGTAACAACAGGTTGTTCATCAACCTTAATGCGCGGCGCATTATACACGCCGTGCAACTATATGTTTACCCTAATGTATGGGTGCATGCAAGATTTTACAGCATTAGTACCACTAAAAACTGTAGCTTGTTGTTGCCGCCAGGCGATAGCCGCCACGGCTGTCGCGGTTAGGCAGTAAACTCGTTACTAAAACTTACATATCGCTGCTAACGCCCGGGGCTGGAATTTTGGTGTTAAAAAACCCGCAGCGGCGGGTTAGTGGATTTGTTAGGTTACGGCAATCCGGCTGCCGTTTTTATAATGTGCTCTTGCGCTGCTGTTATATCGTCGCTTATTAGTGCGCATTGTATTAAGTCTGTGGTTATCGCTGCAGACAAGTCACACACATGATGAACTACACGTGAAAACTTCTTTTGCAGAAGTTGGTTTGCATTTAACTCGTAGAATTCGTCTAAGCATATCCAAGTGTTAACGTTCAGATCACACTGATGCACTGGCAAATAAAAGTTGTGAAATCTATCGCCTGGCTGACAGCCAAATGCCACGCCACGGCCATGTTGTTTAGACGTGGTTTTTGCCACAACTGATATGGCGTTGTGTGAACCCAGAACCACAAACAGCTTACGGCCTGTATCGCCGTCGTCAAATTCGAATTCCGTATCGAAGAAAACCGCGCCTGCTATCAACTTAAACTCGCCAATACCTGCTTGCGATCATTAATTACATGAGCAAATAGCTCGGTGTCTGCATTTGATAAAGATAGCTCGTACGGGATAATTTCCTGCTGGCGGCGCTCTTTGTTAAAGATTTTATCCCAAGGCATATTCTCAAGGTGCGTGGCCTCGATCATTTCTTCTGCCTTGGTGCTGGCGTACTCTGCCGCCAAGCTTTGCATAAGCTTTATTTCACGCTTGGTAAAGTGCTCAGCACTAAATTCCGCCTTCGGTGTTACCTTGATCATAGTCGACCTACCCTGATAAACAGGTATCTCGGTAAACTCCAATGCTTCAGCCATGTCGTGCTCTGGCGACTGCATTTCGTCAAAGAGTTGCGTTGGCACTGGGCCCATGCGCCAGGCGTAATAATCCAGCCCGGTAACGCTGCGACCGGTTAGTTTAAAGTGTTCGAAATCGAGAAAATAAAGCAGCTTAAACAGCTTAGTTTTGCCGCAATACTCAGTATTTTCAGCAAAAAATAAGACAGCATTAATAAGCTTTTCTCGTTCGCGAGTTATCAGCATTGCTAATTCTGCCCCTGCGGTTTTTGAAATGGTGCGCATTATACATCCAGCTGTTTTAATCGCAACTGAATTATAAGTACTCCAATATCGGCCGCTATGCAAGAATTTGCAGCATTTATTCGACGAAGCGCTGTAATACTACGTTGCCATGTTTTATTGCATTAACCGCCAATTACCGACGCGGCCACCTGTGCAGCGGCTGCCTTAATTGTGTCGAACGACAAATCTAAACCCTTGTCGCGCAGTACAGCCAGGGTTTTGTGCCATGCCGTTTGATTACGGATTGCATCTAAAAACTCGTGGCCGTTCCAGGTTAACTGTCTTATATGGCATTCGGTGCTGCCGTCTAAATAATTAGAGCAGGTGCCTTTTACTAAGCCTGCCTCTTTAAGCAGCTGCAGGTGGTAGTTAACCACCTCTGGCGCTGTGCCTTTAATGTCGCTGGCCGTAACTACCTGCTGGGGAGTTGGCAAATCTTCTACTGCCAGCAGGATTTTACGGATTAGATCCCAATTTCGTTTCATTGCTTAACCTTTTAGCCCGCCGAAGCGGGCCACTTGTTTAGTGCTGCGGATCATAAGGTTGGCTAACCGGCTTAATGCTGCACTACCAGCGCCAGCTTGCGCCACTCTGGCCGTGCTGGTAAAACCTTGGGACCGCCCATTTTCTTAATTACCCATGGAATATAGGGTGCGCCGTCGCTGATTACGTCTTTTAAAAACGCCTGCTTACTGCGCGAGATAAAGCAAATGAACTCGCGCACGTCGGCTTCAAGCTGATCCAGCAGCCGCTCTACCTTTGGCCAGTCGGTTAAACGAATATCGCTGATTTCGTTTACGCTAAAGTCGGTACGAATGCGATTGCGCGACCAGGTTAAAAACGAGGCGTCTCCGCGAAACAGCGAGCAGTTTTGAATTTGCTTAAGCCGGCTGTTAATAAACTGCAGGTGACTTTCGTTAATGGTTTCTTGCGGCACCAGCGGTGCTTTTAACTGCAGCTGCGAAATATACACAATGGCTTCGGCCAGCTGGGTGCGCGGCAGCTGATCGTATTTGGCGATCCGGAATTTGTTATGTAACCGGCTCCAGATCTCCGCTAAGGCTTTGCCGGTGTTTTCGTGTAGCACTGCTTTTTTGTGCGCCACTTCGCTAAGCGTTTGCTGCTCGCTTGGCGTTAAGGTTTCGGCTGGCCGTTGCCGTTCTGCCAGTTGCGCAGCCATAACATTAAAGGCATTAATGTAGGCTTCTTTAATTTGGGCGGCTTGTTTGCCGGTAAAACCCATCACCAAAAACATAAAGCCGTCTTTGGTCATTTCGTAATACTTAGAATCGCGCGTAGCGCCTTTGCCAATTTGCACCTTTTGCATCATCTCCGCAAAATTGCGGTGATGAAAATCTGAGCTGCAATCCATATTATTGAGGCGCTTTAAAACATCGTCATGACGCTTGCCAAATGCTTCGGCCACCTTTAATGAGGTGGTACGGATATCAGCTTCATGGATAACGATGGCATCTGATGGAACTAAAGATAATGTGGTCATAAGACCTCCTGTGTAGTTTTTTTCGAAGTACCCATTAACCGAATGGGTGCCGGGAGGTTCGAAACGGCCTACACAGACGCCGCGGATTTATTCCCCTTGCGGGTATTGTATTCATCGCCCTCCCGACATAGAAATCGGGTGCTTTTATGCTGTTTTAAAGGTTAACAGGCATAAAAAAACCAACGCTGTCGGGGCTGGGCTTCCGCTGTGTAGATTATAGAGGTTTCGACGCCTCGTTGCGGATTATGGCCTTGATCGCGCTGGTTGTAAAGCCAGTGCGTTAAATTAGCGCACTGGCAGGGCGAAAACATGTGGAATTATAAAGCTATGCCGCTTTCTCTTGCTGCTCCTGCTCTAAAAATACACTGTGACAGTGCTTACACTTTACAGCACGTTTATCGACTAACTCAAAACAATTGCCGCACACTTTATGTGTGCGTTCAATTTTAACCAGTTTCGTAATCAAGCCATTTGTATCTGGCCCTTTTGCAAGCAAGGCAACAAAGGCAGTAATTGGGCTAAGTAGTGCGGCAACAAAAAAATATATCATGCCGCTTCTGCCATATCGTTCAGCAAGAATTGCAGCCAAGCCACAAAACAACAGCCAGATAGCGCCGGCAACAAGATAGTAAGTTGGGTCAGTTTGTTGGTACATATTAATTCCCTTTATTTGATTAACCGGCAAAAATGCCAGACTTAGACTCTACCGGTGATTCTGACAATGTGTACTTCCGTACTGTGTCGTTATCGTTAAACAGTATCGTCAGGGTTTTTGCTGTACCTGAAGATGAACGGTAAGCCCATGCAGTGTAAATAAAGTAGCATGAAAAATTACAGCTGGTTTTGGTGAAAACATACTTCCACATTTCCGAGCCGTCCGGATGAAATGTGGCATCCATTGGATCACCAAATAGCTCTTTAACCTGCTGCTTGGTAGTCACGCCAGAAATTAGTTTGTCTTCGATTGTTTCCTGGCTTTCGGCCTTGATTTGTTCGTTACCAACGCTGCTACAACCAACCAGAAACACAGCCAGCACAATGGATAGTAAAAGCTTCATATCATTTCCTTTTGATTAATGGAGCCTAAACTATACCCACTGCTCCATTGCCTCTTCAAGTGTTAATTCCCGATCTTCCGGTTTAGTCCACAACATAAAGTCGTCCAGCTGGCCTTTGCCACCGTGCGTTTTATTAAACTGCAGCATTTGGGCGGCGGCGATCCGCTCCTGCCTTAACTGCGGTGCTATGGGGCCATGCTGGCGGCGAAATGCCAACCAGCTTAGGAACTCGGAATAGCTGATGCGTTCTTTGGCTTCGGCTATTGTTCTGCCGCCGACTCCGGCGAGGACGAGCTCGTGCCAGACGGATTCGGCGGCGGTGAGTTTTTTACTTCACCTGCCAGATCGTTTACTTCGGCCACTACGGCCAGCAGCGCCATGCCAAGGCTCTGGCAAATTGGGCCGCGGGTTTCATTACCCACCAGATCCGCAGCGGTGAAAATTGGCTTGTTGTCTTTGTCGACAATGCTGGCAGCAATACGCGCGGCCATTACGTTGTCGCGGAAGTTTGGCGTCATGGTCTCGCTGGATAGCGTGGCGAATGACAACTTGCGCACATAAACCGTAGCTTTGTGCTTTTTGGTTTTACCGGCAGTGGTAGTAACCCATTCGATTTCGCGCTTTTCGGGCCGAGCCGGGGCGAATGCCCCAAGCTCCTCCAGCGCGGCAATAGATAATTCCACGCGCTACCCCTTAAGTGGTTTTCTTAGTCCAGGCGCTGCCGCCAGAACGCTGAATAGTTACCTGAGTAGTAACCACAGTGTTTAAGGCGAAGTCGAACGGGAAGTCAGACACGTACCCTTCGAACTCATACCAGGTGCGGGTGGTTGGTAAGGTCCAGTCGCCACCGACATCAACTGTTGGTGGTGTAACACCATCTGACCAGCCGACAACCCATTTAACGATTTGCTCGGTTTGATCATTTGATTCAGAAAGTTCGTGTAAGCGAACGTGCGACGGTTCGCTTGGGTCGGCCTGAATTGTCAGTGATGCCTGGCCAGGTGTGCGCATGCCTTTTTTATACTTGCGGTCGAAGTCTTCAAGCGCGGTGGTTTCGATTTGGTCAGACGGCGCACCGCCCGGGTTAAACGCCGTAGCGCCTTTTACCTGGACAACGGAGTCATCTGCAGGATCGATAAAAAATACATGTGTACCTTGGGTTAAAATTGACATTGCAATGTCTCCTACTGTGGCCGCCCGGTGGCGGATTTATCAATAATGGCTTTTAACCGCTTGGCAAAGCGGTCCATAATTTGGCTGATGTTTTGCGGCAGCGCCGGGCGCAATATTGGCCGGGCAGCTACACCTTTAACTTTAAAACCGAAGTTTTTGCCGGTTGCCGGGTTAAATAGATTCACCCGCTTACCGCTGACAGAGCTTTTGCTGGTAGTAAAGGCATTTCGACCAAACTCTATTAGCCGCCAGTACCAGGTATCGCCCCCTGGGTTGGTTTTGCTGCCGCCAGTTTCGTATGTTTGCCCGGCCCGACCTTTGCGGCGGTTTTCTTTGCTGTCTGCGTACTGGCGGGCACCGCCAAGAATCCCAACGCTAACCCCAACATCAAACTGGCCCGCGCCGGCTTGCCGAAGTTTGCGCCGGTTCATGGCCCGGATGGCAACGTTAGCCGCGATACTGCGTGAGGTTGAGGCATCATCAACTTGCTGAGCTGATGCCCGAACCGAGTTACGTAACGGCAGCATGGCGCTGCGGGCAGCGGCCCGATATGCCTTTAACTGGCGTTTTGGATCCGTTGCCTGCAACTGCTTTAAGGCTTCATCTAAGCCTTTGATTCTGATCAGCGGATCCGGCATAGCTATAACCCCTTAGCGGTAATAGTGGCGGTAAACTCCACCACCAGTTCATTACCATCCCACATGCCGCCCTCTGGGCCGGCTTCGCAGTCGATGGTGAGTATCGATAACCCGGCGATATTGCCGCTAAAGTTGTTTAACGCGCCCATAGCCGTTGATACCAGGCGCTTTGCTTGCACATAACTGGTAGCCCATAGCTCAAAGCTCATATCGACAGTGGCAATATCCTGAAAGCTGCCATCCAGAAAACGCGGGCGATTGGGCTCGGATCCGGCATAAACAATTGCAGGTAGCTGGCCGTTTTCGTCCCGCACTAATGGGGTAATACGGCCATCGAGTTCTGCTGCCAGGGTGGCGTTGCCATTTAGGATTTGCACCACGGCGAATTCAGCTTTGTTATCAGTCATTGATCTTTTGCTCGGCAGTGATAAACAGCTCTTTGTTCAGGCCGCTTGGGTTGTCGACTTTGGTCACGTTGAGCATGATGCCGTTATGCTCGACCAGCAGATCGGGTGAATACTCGATGCCGGGAATATAGCGGCAATGAAATACCACTTGCTGCGGCTGGAACATACCGTTGGCCAGGCGCTTTTCGGCCTGTACTGCGGTGAGTATTTCGCAGCGGAATTTGGTGATTAATTCTGGCGCTTTGATTTTTTGGCCGGATTCATCGCGGCCGTTACGGTTTACGCGATATAAATGCCGAACATGCCGTAATGCACCTGCCCTGATCATCAACCGATCCTCGTAAAGGTGTATGGCGCGAGCAGCATATCCACGCCGTATGGCACGGAACTTAGGTTTACAGCTGATGCTGCCTCACGGTTTGCATACAAGTGGCCAATTAGTAACAGCATGGCGGCCTGAGCATCCTCCGGGGTTTGTTCGTAACCTACTGCCAGCGTAATGGTTACGCTTTCTGGCTCAGCAATTAGGGCGGGCCATTGGCTGCCAAACTTGGGCGCCAGTGTGGGCATAACCGGGCGGGTGTCGAGCCGCAGTTCTGCCGGGTCAATGTCTTGCGTTTGGCCGGTTGGGTCGACGTAGCTAAAGCTGCTTACTTCGCGCACCGGAGTGTGCTGCAGTTCTAACTTACCAGCGCCTGGTGGCAGGCTGTCGAGTACCAGTGTGATTTCTTTTGGCTCAAAGCAGGTGCCGGTTTTGTTTTCGGCGTAACGGTAGGCGGCTTTGATCAGTGCTTCGATCAGGGTGTCGTCTTCGTTATGCTCTACAGCATTAAGATGCTTTTTTGCTAATGCCAGTGTGATCATGCTTTGAGCCAAAAAAAATGCCGGTGCTGTTAACACCGGCTAAGTTGCTGCCGGGAGTTGTTATTCTGCGCTTGGTAGCTTGCTACCAATTACCGCTACCTTTACACCTTCAACCAAATGTTTGGCGCGATCGGCTGGGAAGCCGGCAACATCGCCACGGCTGTAACGGCTGTGCGGTTTGGTAAAGGTAACAACTACGTTTTTGGTTGCAGCTGCCGGGGCGGCTTTTGCTTCAGCTGCTAATTTTTCTTCAATAGCTTTGGCCTCGGCTGCAGCTTTTGCGGCCAGCTCTTCTGGCGTTTGGTTTGCTTTTGACATGGTGATGCCTTACTTAGTTATTAACGCGGGGCGGCGGTTTAATGCCGCCCGGTTAGAGGGTTGATGGCTTGCTGTTACCAGGTAACAGCAGTACCCAGTGCTAAGCCTTCAACATGGCGGAAGCCTACGTCGTGAGAGGCAACTACACGGATTAACGACTGGTTGCGGGCGTAGGCTGATACCAGGTTGCCGCCTGCGTCTTTGTAGGTGGCTTCGCGGCTGAAATCGATGGTCATGTTGTCCATTTCACCGATGATCACATCGTTCCAGTCGGCAAAGTAGATTTCAGACTCGTTGGTACCAGCGCCCAGGTTCACCGGAATGGTGGTGCTGTGGAAGATTGGGTAACCTTTCAGCATGCCCTGATCCATTTCTGGGTAAACTTTATTGCCGTTACCATCGCGCAGGCCCAATAACTTAATGTAGCTGCGCGGCGACAGAGCCCAGCCCGGCCGGATTAGTAAGCTGTCGGACTGAATCAGCATCAGGATCAACTGATCCAGATAGGCATCAATGGTTGCCAGAGTGGCGGTTCCAGTCCAAGCCAAGGTGCGAGTTGCATCAGTGGCGGTTTTCTTAAAGCCTTTTGGCGTAGAGCTGGTGCCGTCGTCACGTAAAAACGCTTTATCTTCACGCACTGCCATGGCGCCCAGAATATCGTTAAGCACTAACTGCTCAACCTGGAAGCCGGCGCGACCGATCAGCTGGTTGCTCATAGGCACCAGGGTGATCATTTCTTTGGCATTCAGTTTAACGTCGTCGAATTCGGCTTCAGTTGCCACCACGTCGCTACCCTCGCCCACGTAACCTGCTGTTGCACCCGACGCCAGGCGCGGCAGTGATAAGTTACCGTTTGGCAGCGGTACTGATTGCGCACCTAAGCGGCGAACCACGGTACGGGCGCGTAGCAGTTCAATCACTTCGCTGTGGATGTTTTGTGGCACCAGAGCGCCGCCAGAACCGGCTGAGGTTTCGATGGCCATTGCCACTTCATTATCACCAATTTCGCTGCGGGCAAATTTAGCGGCATCGGCCATATCACCTTTAGACGCGCCAATAGCCATGACGATACGGGCTACTTTGGCGCCCAAGTATTGCTTAGGCTCTTGCTTAACCTGCACCGCCGGCGCCTGGGCACCAAAAGCCGCGACTTGTGTCGCCGTTGCCGCGGCCATTTGCTCAGCCGATTCCAGCCGGCTTAATTGTTCGCCCAGTTGCTTAAATTCAGCAGACAGGGTGTCGAATTCAGTTAACTGCTCGGCAGATAACTGGCCATCGGTTTGTTCTACAGTTGCCAGCGCCTGGATCTTGGCGTTAATTTCAGCGCGCTTGCGGCGGAGTTCTAAAATTTTAGACATGGTGTTTCACCTTTTTTGGTTACAAAAAAATCGCCATCAGGCGCTTGAGTTATGCTGCCCCGCCGCGTGGCTAGAGCTGCAGATTAGTGTTAATGGCAGCGGCCTGTGCACGAATGCTGCGGCCACTGGGTTTGGTTACATAGCTTTGGGCGATGCGGTTAATGGCGTCTTGTGCCGGGGCGATTTCGTCAATCAGCTTCAATTCCAGCGCTTCTTGTGGGCTGAATAGCCGGGACTGGGTGTCGATAACCGCCTGAGGTTTTAACTTGCGATAGCTGGCCACTGAGTTAACGAACATGTCGTAAGCCTGATCCAGCCGTTTATTAATTTCAGCTACTGCCTGATCGGTAATTTCTTCATGTGGCGACATGTCGTTTTTATGGGCGCCGCGGAAGAAGGTGTTGTACTTAATGCCTACCTCGGCCTCCCATTTGCTAACCTCGTAGGTTTCGATAATTACACCAACGCTGCCCACGCCAGCGGTTGGGCTGGCGATAATGCGGCTGCAGGCCGAGGCCAAATAATAACCCGCGCTGTAAGCAGCAAAGTTGACGATGGCGGTAATGGGTTTGATTTTGGTGCAGGCGCGGATAAATTCTGCCAGTTCGTGACAGCCAATGGCCTGGCCGCCGCCGGTGTGGAAGTCGAGCACCACTTCTTTTACCAGTTCGTGGTTAATGGCGCCGGTAATTTGGCTGCGCAGCTTTTCGTAAGACAGCAGTTCTTCGCAGGTAGCGGTAATTTGCCCGGCTTTGGCTACCAGAATACCGTGCACCGGAATAACGGCGATATTGCCGCTAATTACTACGCCGCGTAACTGGCGTTCGCTGTCGCTGCCCATGCTTATTGAGTTAGCAAATTCAGCAGCCAGCTCAACATCAGCTACGGCGCGGCCCAGCAGGCGCGGCTCTAACACCGCTTTTACGGCGGTAACCAGTTCGGGGGTGGCATACAGCGGCGCGCCGAATACCATTGCCGCAATATGCGGGAAGTTGATCATACGCGACATAGTATTTCCTCGATGTCTTTCATTTGTTGTTCGGTGGCGTTAAGGGCGTTTTTGGTGTTGCCAGAGTCGACCATGTTCAGCGGCGTTAGATAACGATCGCCACCAACAATAGGCGGCATATTTTCCAGCCGGCGAATGTCGTTTACTGACAACCAGCCCCAGTTGCGGCCAATGGCGTAGGCTTCGTAACGCGACTTTTGATCGCCACGCAACAGGCCTGAGATATTAAATTCGATGTAGTATTCGTTGCGCTCGTCTGCCAGTAGCAGGTCGCGCATCATGGCGGCCTCGTGCCGCTTTATCCATGGCAGTAACGTGTAAATTACGTATTGCAAGCCCATGTGCTCGATATTAGAAAAAGTGGCTTTGTCCAGATGCTGAACCATATGCGGCGGTATTTTATAAAGCCGGCATATTTCAACCACACCAAAGCAGCGGCTTTCAATAAGCTGCGCCTTTTCGTTATCCATGGCCAGCTGCTTGTACTGCATGCCCTCTTGCAGCAAGGCAATGCTAAAGGCGTTACGCAGGCCACCACCATGGCGTTCGGTGAATTTGTTTAACAGGCCATCAACCTTGGCTTGATCTGTAATCGGCGGTGCTTCGCGTGGCCGCTCGATAACACCCGACATGGTTGCGCCGCGCTGGAATACGGCAGCGGCGTGCTGCTCGGTGGCAATAGTTAGGCCAATGGTGTCGGCGTTGGTTTGCAGTGGCGATAGACCCACATAGCCATCGATGCTAAAGGCTTTAATGTGGTGGATCATGTGCATGGGCACAGTATCGTTATAATCGAGCAGGCGGTAATACGGCAGGCCGTCATTACCTTTTAGCACTTTTACTTTCTTGAAATTTACCGGGATTAGCTCAGTGGGGTAACCATAGCTATCGCGATCAATAAGTGCGATATGGTTACCCTCGACGCCCAGTGATCCTTGCGCTTGCTCGTAGTATTCAAAGCTGGTGTCTTTGCGGTTTGGTGTGCTGTGGATCAGCTTATACACCGGGTGATCGGTGGCGCGTTTGCGGCCGCCATCGGCAGTGCGGCGATACAGTTCGCACGGCAGCTGGGCTATGCTTTCGGACAGCAAGGTTACGCAGGCGCGGAACGCTGCTACACCCATGGCGTTTTCTGAGTTTACCATTACGCCGGCACTGCTTTGACGGCTGGCCATTGAGCTGATCCAGCTGGTAAAGTTTTGGCGCGCAGTTACGCCTTTATCGGTGCCGAACAGATTGGGTAAAAACATTAGCTGTCTGCCTTAGTTTGTTTTTGCATTGCGTGCTGCAGCGCCAGTTGCCGGGCATAGATAAAGCTGGCAAACAGGCAAAACAGGCCAATGCAGATATAGCCGGCTGCAGGATGCAACAACCACACGCCCAGGCTTACAAGGCCGGCGCCTACCAGGCCCAGCACAAACAGAAACAGTTGAATTAACATAGTACGTCCGAGGTGTCGTAAATTGATTGTTGCTGCTCAGTCATGCCGCCCACTACGGCGCGGCCCATAGCCATTAGCCCGGCGATAATGCCGTCTATTTTGTTTTCGGCTCGCTCTTTGCGTGGGTAGAGGTTGTCTTTGGCGTCAACCTTAGCCACCACGTTACTGGCCATCCAGGTTAATACCGGATCGGCGTTATGCCTGAACCGGCCGCTGGTGATGGCCGCTTCCCATTCGCGCATTGCCGGGCTCATGTTTTGCACGGTGTTGCGAAACTCGACCACGTTGGCACCGTCGCTCATTAACTGATGCGCCAGTTGGGTTGCGCGCCATGGGTCGTATGGCAGTTCTGTAATGTCGAGCACCGCGGCCAGATCCTTGATATCTTCGCGGATCTGGTTGAAGTCGATTTCGTCACCATCCATTAAGGTAAGGTGCCCGGAGTTTACCCATGTTTCGTAAGCGGCGCGGTTGTTACCGGCACGCTGTAACGCGCCCTCTGGCAGATAGCTGCGGGTGAAGTATGTCCACCTGGTGCGGCCGCTTTCGAGTGTGTCTTTAAACAAAAATCCGAGCGAACAAATATCGGTTTTGCTGGCTAAGTCGACAGCCAACCAGCACGACTTGCCGTAGAACTGTTCCAGCTGCAGCTGTATATCGCCGCACTTGTGCCAGTCGGCCATGTTCAGCCAGGTGCTTCTGGCCGATACCCACACGTTTAGGTGCTTGGTTAAAAAGGCGTTGGTGCGGCTTGGGTAGCGGATCGCGTCACGCTGCTGCTTTAGCAGGTAATCCGCACCAACCGACACGCCAAAATTCGGGTTGGCCTTTTTCAACACGGCAGGATCCTGCCAGTCGTCGCCAACGTCTATGCCGTAGATGATCCCGAACATTTCTTCGTTCGGCATTACGCCATCCAGCATTTGCTGTACCTGCCGGCGCTTGTCGTAGCATGGGCCTGCCAGGTTAAAGCCTGAGGTGGTGATGATAAACATCAGCGCCTGCTCGCGAGCCCCCATACCGGTTAGCATGGTTTCGTACTGATCCGGTGCGTCGTGCTCGTGGAATTCGTCAATGATAGCGCAGCTGGGCGAGCTACCATCGCCCGGGTTACCGATCAGCGGCTCGAAGCGGCTGCCATCAGCTGGGATGCTGATGTTCTTTGCCATAATTTCGATGCCAGCAAAACTGGTTAGTTCTGGCGTTTTCTCCAGCATCAGCTTTGCCGGCCGGAACACTTCCCAGGCTTGTTTCTCTGTGGTAGCACCACAGTAAACCTCGGCGCCAAATTCACCATCAGCGCAAAGCATATATAGCCCCACGCCGGCAGCGATTACCGATTTACCATTCTTCCGCGGGATCTCACAGTACGCTTCGGTAAAACGGCGGTAACCGGTTTTCTTATGCAGCCAACCAAAAACACAGCAGAAGATAAACTTCTGCCATGGCTCCAGCTTTATGCGTTCGCGCTCCCGCGCCCACTTACCTTTGGTGTGCGGCAATAGCTGCACAAAGTCACAAGCTTTCTCTGCCGTATCGCGGCAGAACTTATACTTAAACGCTCTGGTTTCTGATTTCTTCAGATCATCCAGATGCCGTTTACAGGCTTGCTTTACTTCCTTGCAGGCGTCGATCCGGCCAGACACCACATCGCGCGCATACTTGTTTGCAGCGTTGACATTCGGATAACTGGCCATTGAGTAACATCACTATTTCCCGCCCTTCTTTTTCAGCAGTGCTGCAAAGGGGTTCTCTTGTGGATCGTCTCCGCCACCACCAAGTCGGACTCTGCTGGCAGGGTCTAACCCCAGCGCCGCTCCGAACGATGAAAGCTGCTTTAACGATTCGTTGATAACTGTTGCGGCCGGGTTCTTTACCGGCCCACCTGTAGCACCGGTAATAACCGGACCAGTAAGTGCGTAGTGTTCTTCGGCATCCCGCCAACGGCCATAGGCCGCACAGAACGCTTCGAGGTTGTGTAAATCTGTACCGGTAAGGATCCGGTTTTTGGTTAACCATGGAGCCAGCTTGCGCCAAGCCTCTTGGCCTTCACCCGGAATCCACTCAGGGCACTCCGGGATATGCTGCAGCACTTCGCCTTTCGGCTCGTCCTGGTTAATCGCTCGCTTGCCGGCATTGCCTTGCACCAGCTTTAGCTGAGTGGGCTTTGGCTTGCGACCGCTACGATTGGTACCGGCCATGCGCCCTCCGATTTAATTTTATATTTCGCGGGTGTGAAAATCTGACCAAGGGTGCGGTGTAGGAAGTTGAAAGGTGGTAGGTATTCGATCCCCCCTCCCCCCATTTTCGCCCCGCTGAGCCCGCCTCAGCCCCGCCCGTGCCCCGCATTGCTTCGCCCCTGCCTCGACTCACCCCGCGTCTTGTCGTCGTGGTGCGCCTTACAGAGCGCCTGCAGGTTGCTATCGGCGTCGGTTCCGCCCTGAGCCAGTGGCTTAATATGGTCGACCACTGCAGCCGGTGTGTACCGGCCCTGCCGCAAGCATTCCTGGCACAGGCCTTTGTCCCGCATCATGATCCGCTGGCGAATCGCCTGCCAGGTAGCACCGCGGGTTCGCTTAGCTGCATGCTGGTTGTTATGCCAGTTAACAGCCAGGTGCTGATGGTTCTCGCAGTAGCCGTGCCGCTCGGTTGTTTTACCCGGGCACATTGGTGCTCGGCATGGCCTTGGTGGTTTAGCTGGCATTACAGCTACTAACGTTCTTGCTGATGATCAACATCAGTCGACCGCCGCATAAGGGCAGCCATGCGCGCAGCGTGGTACTCGCGCTCTCTGGCATCATGCTCAGCACGCTGCAATTGTTCTTTGTGCTCACGGCGCTTTTGGTACCACCAGTTAAGCAGGAACGTCATTAATGCAAAGAAGGCACCTACGTACACCATGATCCAATCAGACGACATCAAACCGCCGAGGCCAACCGTGCCAGATGTTGCATAGCTGGTAACTGTTGTTGTCTTATCCATAACTGCCTTAGTGATTTGCTGGTTCATCTTTCTGGCCCTCGCTTTTTACTTCGCTGGCCCAGCGCTTTATTAGTTGAATGTTGTTATGGCACTGGAGCAGCATCGACTCCAACCAATTGCTGTAATCGATGCCGTCAGCATTCGTTGCTACTTTAAAAGAATTGTCCGGCAGGCAATCGGACAGCAAACTTGCCGGCGGTGTCAGATATACCGGTACTTGCTGCACCACCGTCCGGGTAATTACCTGTGTATTCGGCGTACTTGAGCAGGCGCACAGCAGCGCCAGGCATAACAGTATCAGCCCACGCTTTAACGAATTGATCATGTGATTGCCTCAGATTATTGACGGCGGCTTTTGCTGTGGCCAGTTCATCTTGTAGCTTGGCGCGCTCTGCCAACTGCTGCTTATGCAGGCTTTCCAGCATGGTTCGCTCGTGCCTGAGCTGGGATAGGAAATCATCGGCGCGCTTGACGCTAGCGACCAGGGTATCTACTTCGGCCTGACGTTCTGATAGTTCAGCTTTAAGCGCTTGGTTTTGCGCCTGCGCTAAGGCTAAATCGGTTTTAGCATCCCAAGCGGAATAGCCGGTAAACGCAAAGGCCAGTAAAGCCATTACGATTGCAGTAACAATCAACTTAGTTTTGAACATGCGATAACGCTCCTTTCAAGCACAGGTCACGTTCTTCGCGCCTGCGAGTTACCAAGCCAGGCAGCTGACGGCCGCCGGCATACGTCCAGCCCTCGCACGTACCGCGGGACCGGCTACAGGCATGGGTTAATTCAATGCAGGCATCAACGCGATGGCCAGCATTAAGTTTGCGAAGCAAGGTCGAGTCACGAAACGCGCCTGGCCCAACGTTGTAATGGAATGACAGGTAAGCGATCTGCTCCTGTTCTGATAACTGCACCCGAACGGCCCGCATCATCTGGTTATTGTGCAGCGTTAGATCTTCAGCTAATTGAGCAACGCATTCATCCTCGGTGTACTCTTTACCAAGCTGCGCGCCATGCTGCACCCGGCCAAAACACTGCGTAACAATGCCAACCGGATCCTCATAAGTGCCACCGATGTAACCCTCGTGAACGGCGATAAAGCTTCCACCAGTTACTAACACACCAGCTAAACCCAGTGCGGCAAGTTTTGGAGCAAGGTTTTTCATTTCGCAGATCCAGAAAAAGAAAAACCCGCCATGTAAAGCGGGTCATTATCAGTAATATGGTTTTTATCTAAATGTTGTTGAAAGAGAATATCGTTCTCTCAGACCTTTCGCTATTAAGATGTTTTCTTGCTTAGCTGCTAGCTCGCACGCAAGTTCTGCTTTTCTTTGTTTCCAAGCAACATGAGCTTCATTTGGGCAATCAAACAATCCAAGATGCTCCCTTTTTTTAGTAAAGGGATTATTACACTGCGCTCTAAACTTTCTTTTTTGCTTGTGCCATGAAACCCCAAGAGGCCATTCACCTCTACTAGCAAAACTATCAGTCATAAATGAATTAATTTCTTCTGAAACAAATATGCATTTATCTGGAGAATAGACTTTATTACCGTACTCTAACAAATCCTTATCAAGAGCCTTGCCTTGCCAATCCTGTTTTTCAACCCATGCTTTAAAATTACTGAACAGAATCCACTCAGGACAGATAGAACAACCTTTGTAGGATGGACGATCCGACTGATATTTTTTATCAAAACATCTTTTAAGCATTCCTCGCCATAAAAGATATATTGGGCACCAGAGTTGTTTACCATCAATTTTAGGTCCGACGGGATAATCGGCATCATTAATTCCAAAACCTAAAACGAGCGATTTTTTTGTCAAGGAAACCTCAAGAACAGAAATCACCGAAAATAAACAATAAAGCATATAAAGAAAAACCCCGGTTCTGAGAGGGCCGAGGTTTTTTTTGCGCTGCTGGTGCTTACAACTCGTGCAAGCTTAGCGAAATATAGCTGCTTTTTTGTGGTAAAAACACGCCAAAAATGGCGGGTTGATAAAATAATCATAAAAATACCATTATTTGAGCCTGTGCATGCCACAGCGCGATCCGCTCTGTATTGGTCAGCCTTACTGCTTTTATATAGCGGCGATTGATAACCAGGCGCTGTGGTGTGGGTAGTTGCTCAACACAGCGATCGATATCTTTAACCCACTCGGGAACATATACCTGATCTGCCTGGTGGCTAAATAAGTGCTTATCCGAGCTGGCCCAGATGCCAGTGCGCATTACCTGGCAGCAGCGTTCGGTAACAGAGGTGCTGGCATAGCCCTGCAGCGACTCACGCGACGCCCAGAACTTACCCCAGCTTTGCAGTAATTTATCCAGCTCTTTTACGTTCACTTTCATACTCCCTGGCTATCGTTATTGCGTCCAACAATTCGACTTTAAACACGCACTCGCAGATCACAAACACGGTACCGAACTCCGGCTCACTCTGGCGGGCCTCCCAGCGCTGGTAGGTACGCAGTGGTATATCCACCATTTCGGCAACCTGCTCCTGAGTAAACCCAATTTGCTCTCGGACCGCCTTTAATATCAAACCGCCGTGCGGGCCATGATCACGCATTATCTGCACCACCCTTTACCAGCTGACCAGTTCTGGTACCGAGGATGAAACCAGCGATAGAAATAGATGCTGCTGCAAATACCAATGGCACCGGCCCAACCGCTTACCCAAAATGCCATTGCCGGATTGTCAGCAGCTGATACTACTCGAGTAAAGGTAAACTGCGCGCCAGTGATACCCCAGCTGATCATAAAACACATGGCCACTCGCTGATCGCGCACGAACTGGCTATTCACACCCAGCAAGAACACGTTGGCGGCAGTAGCGATAAACAACCAGACCAGATCCATTTAGCCACCACTAACCTGAAATTGCTGGCCACGCATTAGATCGCCAAACATGGCTATCGCAGCTGCATCGCGGTTATCTCCGTTGCTGCTGCCATGCCAACCAAAAAACTTATTAAAGCTCTCTTGGTTAAACCGCTTGCCACTTAATGACTTTGGCAACGGGTTAACCAGGTTAACTTTCAGACCTGCGGCAGTAAGCTGCTCTATTAATAAGGTGGCCGCATATTTAACCGCACCAACGTTCTGGGCTATTTTCATCATCTGATTTCGATTTTGCCCCGGCCGCACAAAAACAGGCTTATGCACGTTGATGTTTTCCAGCTTGATAATTAGCGGTTCACTCTGGGCCTTGCCAACCAGCGCCGGTACCAGAGATTCCGTTGGCAGATTGTGAAGCCAAAGCAGCCGATTATCCTTCATAAAGGCAACGCCGTGCTTTTTAGTGTCCGGATCAATACCTACAATTAGCATTTAAAACTCCAACATCGTAGCGAGGCGCATTTCTTCAACGTCGATGATCCAACCATCAGTTTGGCCAACATAACGCACACGGAAAAACCAAAGAGGAAGCACCACAATTAGACCGTTGTACCGGCTAATTCTTATTGTTGCGTTAGTCACGACTCTTTAACCCCTTTGGTGATACATACCGCGGAATTCAGCAAATGCGCGCGGTGGTTATCTGTCATAGCTATAGCGTTTCGCAGATGAATTAAGGCCTGCTGAAGCTCCCAATCAAAGCAGGTGGCTACCGGCCGGTTGTCTTTGTACTGCTGCTTTTCTTCACTCATTTCCTGCCCCTTTTTGCTTTTGGCGTGTTCCATGTTAGAAGATGCTGAAAACGCCCGAGCATTGCATTTTTACTGGGTTTAACCCGTTTTTAATTTTGGTGATTAGTGTCAAAATCTTCGCTTTTTAAAACGTTTTTTACCCACTCGTGATAACGATCTAATGCCTCGCGCTTAAGCTTCAGCGAGTCAGCATGGATGTAAACTAAATCGAGACCCTTGGGCTTATGGTTAAGCAGCCTTTCTGCAACCCAGTAATCGATACCAATCTCAGCCCATGCACTACGGGCAGCCTTGCGTAAATCGTGGGCACTGAATCTACCCTTTGAGATAGCGCGGATTTGCTTGTCTGCCTCACTGGCTGTAAGTGGATCTTCACCACCAAAAAGATAAGGGCCGGTTTGATGCTGCTTAAACTCCTGAAGCAACTCAAAAGCAAAGTCGGTAATTGGCAGAACATGCACCACTCCTGTTTTTGTGATCTTCTCGGGGATTACAATTTGCCGGGTATCAAAATCGATATAGTTCCAGCGCAGCTGCCTGGTCTCACCGATGCGAGTGCCGAACAACAGCATGAACATGATTAGATTTTTTGCCTTTCGTGGAAGCGCCATTGCCTGGCTGGCGACTCTGCCGATATCCTGAACGTGCAACTTGCTATATTTAGGTGTTATTCTCTTTTGCACATGGTCACTGAATTTCATACCAGCCATAGGGTTAACTGTAATAAGATCCAGCTCTGCAGCGCTTGCAAATACCCTTTTCAAGATGGCGAAATACTGGCGGATTGTGGACGGCTTTAGATCAGCATTCTGAAGCGGTATAACCAAAGCCTGGTCAATAACAACCTTTTTAATATTGGTTATTACAATCCCATCGAGCATAGGCAGTAAATGACGCTTGATCGCACTGATTACGTTTCTTCTGCGGCTCTGACTTTTAACCCGCTCTTTGCTGGTGCGCTCCAAATACCAGTTAAGCATCTGATCTACGGTTTTAAACTCACTTAGCTGCAGCTCTTCTCCTTTGCCAATTCGCTTAAGCACATCTGGCACCATTTCCAGCGCATCTTTGTACTTTAAAATTGGCCAGTACCCTATACGTACTCGATGCGACTTGCCAAGCTCATTTAATAAAATGCTCCACGTCGCTTCCTCTCTTGATTTTTTATACCTGAGCAGCAGAGGGCTTTTTGAATCATTCAAAAACTGAACACTTAAATCCGCCGCGTATTCTTTAATAACCCTTTCGCTAAGAGCGGTTCTAATCGTTCTCATGGCTCACCCAATAACGAAATAATGGCATCAGCAGACAAAGGCGCCTTTTTCTTACCTGAGCTGTGCTGACTATTTAGGACGGGATTAAGTAAGTGGATATAAATCGATTCGAGTAGATCAAGCTGGGTATTGTCACATTCGATATAGTAATAAGATCCAAACGGTATGCTATTGGCATGCGAGCCGAGTCGAGACTGTATATCTACTGATTGGCCTACATAAACAACAGAGCCATCGCAGATCAGAAAGTAAACGCCACACAATTTTTTGTATTGCTGCGACATGGTAAGAATATCTGCAGCATCAACAAATCTATCAGCAATTAAATGCTTCCCGGCAGTCTTAAGATCAACAGCATTTTTAGCGTCTGTTTTGGGGGCGGCATTACCAGTCTCAGCCAAAGCTGATTTAATTCTGCTGAGCCTTTTTGATTTTGCCACAGCTAACTTCTGCTCGCGCTTTGCTTTAGCCTTAGCTGGAGACATCAGGCTTAAAACATCTATTTTCACAGCCCTATCTCCATACTTAAATCATTCAGTTCGGCAATGCGCACATACCCGCTTAGCTTGTAATCGATGTCGATCAGGTAATCAGCCAGCTGATCTGCCAGGGTAAACGGTGGCTTATCACCATCTGCAGGCGTTGGCTGTAGCGCGGCTTTGGCACTGGCTACTTCGTCCAGTGCGGCTTTTATATGTTTTATAAACTGGTCTTTATTTGCCACTTGGCACCTTAAATTTACGTTTATTGCGATTCAGCGCATCCCGATGCAGCTGCTGTTGCTCTGGCGTCATTTCCCTGAGGCGCTTTTCGATATCCGGCCTGGTTAACTCGCCAGCCCGTAACCGGTGTAACCAGAAACAGGCCAGCGTATCGGCCGATGCCTAGTCTTGCTCGGCTGCGGTTGCACAGGTTGAAATCGGTCATGCCACCGCTACTGAGTCAAACGGCTTGCGCTGGCTGTTACCGCGGAATGCCAGCACCTTGCCGCCATCCTCGCGCAGGCGGTCTACCACACGCTCACCAATGGCCTGCTTAACACCGGTAATATCCAAATTGCTGATCAGGATAGTTGGCAGCATGTTCTGGTACCGACCGTCGATCACATCGAAAATAAACAGCTTTTCGGTGTCGCTATCGAACTGCAGGCCTACTTCGTCCAGCACCAGCAAATCGATGGTGGCGTAATGCTTGATCAGCTTTATTTCGTTGGTGTCAGAGCCACGGCGCCAGGTGTCCTTTAACTCGCGGATCAGGTCAATCAGCTTGATGATGCGACAGCGCTTGCCCTTAACCAGCAGGGAGTTAACCGCAGCGCTGGCCAGCATGGTTTTACCGGTGCCCACACCACCGCACATCACCAGGTTGCCACGCCCGCCACTGCCTACCGTGCTGGTAAATTCCTGCACTGCTTGCAGGTTGGCAATTTGCTCTTTGCTGCTGGCAAAAAAATCTTCAAACCGCACATCGAGGTTACGTAACGACACCCCAGCATCCAGACGCTGCCGGCGTAGCAACTCTGCAGCCTGGCGTTTCTGCTCGGCCTGCTCTTCAACGGCCTTTGCCGCGTTGGCCTCGGCTATGCATTCAGGGCACTGGTCGTTAACCAGGTACCGGCCCATGATCTGGGTGTAACGGGTTTGGTAATCGCCGTGTTTACGGCAGTGGTTTACTGGTATGTTTTCTGGCAACTCGTTAATAAAATTCATAAAACCCCCGGCTCGTATTGTTGGCTTTCAAACGTGTGTGGCTTGTTCGTTCGCTTGCTGGGGGATGCCCTGGCGTTAACCATCCACTCGTATTCAAAACCCGTCCACCCCTTCACCATGCTTTCCGACAGGCAGTCGTCAACGGTAAAGCCGGCGTTGCAGGCCAAGCGGAGTTGCCGGGCAAAGCGGTTGATTACCGTCTGGTTAACCTCGGCGCGTTTTTTCTTGCGAAACGCTAACCAGTCTTTCAGCACCTGCTGGCTTGGCATTGCTGGCCACTCGCTGTAATCCAGATCCTTTGCCTGTTTTTCACGTTCAGGTTTGGGTTCAGGTTGTGGCGCATCCGCTTCAGCGGTGCGAATATCTTTTAAGGGATCCAGTAAGAGGGAATCAGGATCAAGTAAGAGGGAATCAGCAGGAGTAGTTCCGTTTTGCTCTGGTTTTAATCCAGATAAATCGCGATTAATCGTGAGCGTTGTTAAATCAATAGCTTGGCGCATGGTTGCGCTATAGGCTGGCACTTCACTACCACCAGCCTTTTCGTTCTTGTGTGGGTTCTGGTGTTTCTCGAAATTCGGTATGTTCAGCAGTATTCTTTCGCCGTCCGAGTAAAACCGAACAAATCCAGATTTATCCAGATTAATCGCGAGTTGTTTAATGTCGCACTCGTCGTAGGGTAGCAGCTGAGCCTTAATGCGACCGGCTCGCCATTCCAGATCGCCTTTGTAATCAGCCAGTGTCCACAGGCCAATAAACAGCAGGCGCCCTAAAGCGCAGTTTTGTTCTGCCAGATCATCATTCAGAAAAAATGCTGGCTTAATATTGCGTGCTCTGGCCATGCTATTTCCTGTTGCTGATTGGCTGGTTAAGGGTTAAACTTTTCAACGGTGATTAACTCCATATCAGTTAGTTACCAAGGCCCCGACCACGAATCGGGGCTTTTCTTTTTTAGCCTATGCGGGCCTTACCGTTTGGCCCTTCGTCTGGCCTTAGCTTGGCCAGTTCTTCATAGCTTTTGCGTTGCAATTGTTCTGCGAAAACTAAATGAGTCAAAATTTCATAGTTATTTCCGCGTACAAAACAGGCTAATTTGCTATTGTCTCCAATGATCTTTAGGGTTTTAGCCATCAGTTCTTTCTGTACCTGCGCAAGCAGATCTTCCAGCTTCCAACCATCAGGGTTTTCAGCTGACATTAAGATGGGTTGTTTTTGTTCTGGCATGATTACCTCAACGTTGGTTTGTTAGGTGCCGACCTTCCAGCCGGCGCGTCAGTTCACCGGTTACAAAAACTCACCGTCACCTGATAGGCGGGATCGGCAATCACGGGGCCGCCTCATTGTTCCGTGATCACCACTGCGGTTTTACAGTCCTTGGTTTTGATGTTTGGCGGCCGTAGACCGCCGGACACTTATCTAGTGGGTGTGGTTAGCACTCGACCAAACACCAAACCAATAAACTGGTTGCCACTTAACCCAGTGGCCGGGACACAAAACAACTGCACTACTCTGCGTTTAACTACAACGCATTGCTCTGATCACTGCGCCAGCACCTCGGGTTGGCTGGCATCCCTTACAATGATCAGAACAACACGGCCTGTCTTCCCAGGCTGCCCGGCTATGCACAATGTCGGAGGTTGGGCCCACTGTCATAACCTGCCGGTGTTATATCCCCACCGCCGGCTGGGGTTGCCTCTGCACTACTTCTGAATAACCGGTGTTCTATGCCTTGGGAAATCCCGAACCTGCGCCTTTACAACAGCCTTAAGCGCCAGCGCTTCTTTAATTGCAGTGGCAATACGTTGGGTGATTTGCTCATATTCCTGAGGATCGATAATGCCATCCTCGCGGGCCTGGCGAATTTCACCCATAACCGCGCCCATTTCCTCGCTGGCCCGGCATACCTGGTCGCTAAGCTCTTCATCACAGCAAACCTGCTCTGGCACTTTCACCAGCACATAGCCTCGGCTGGCCGCCCATGTCTCGATAATGGCATCGTCATTCGTCAGCTCAGTAATAGCCACTGCCTCGCCCAAGCTAAGCTTATGGAACTCCTGATCCGGGTTCAGTTTGTTGCCCAGCACATTCGGGCTCATACCCAATTTACGGGCTAAATCGCTGGTGTTATGTCGTTTGCCCAGCATGTAGGCGGCATCCTGTGGGCACTGTGGAACGCCTTTTGGCTTTAACGTGTTATTGCTCATTTAATGCTCCATTATTAGGCTGCTGATTCAGCTGGCGGGAAAACATCGTCAAATGAACAATCAACACCGCTTTCCTTAAGCGCTGAAACAATGATGCGGCAGTCGTTTAGGCTTGGAATCCGCTGGCCGCTCTCGTAGTTAGAAATTCGGCTTTGGCTTTTCCAGCCGCAACGAGTTGCAAGTTCATATTGGGTGAGATTTGCCTTCTCTCGCCAAGCTGTGATTTTGTTCATAATGCAAAATATCCTAACACGTTTTGTGTTATTTAAAATCACATTTCGTTGTTTGTCAATCATCACGGAGCGTGATTAAATTATGCTTATGAAAACAGTAGGCAAAAAAATAGCCGAAGCTCGTAAGAGCGCCGGCCTATCACAACCAGAATTAGCCGCGAAAATTGGCTGGGGTCAGTCTCGCCTATCAAACTACGAACGTGGCATACGAGAGCCTAAAATCGACGATTTGAAAGCGATAAGTAACGCTTTAAAGATAGACGTTCACACCCTTATACCTGGCAACGTAGAACCGTCTAAACCACAGGGTGTAGAGCAAACTAAAAGTCAGTACGTTATTGGTGAATTTGATACCTGGGATAGCAAAACACCGCTTTCACCGGATGAAGTAGAATTACCGTTTTACAAGGAAGTTGAGTTGTCTGCCGGAAATGGATCCATAGTGCAGCGCGAAAACAGCGGCTTTAAGCTGCGTTTCGCCAAATCTACCCTACGCCGTTATAACATTCAGCCAGATATGGCCGCCTGTGTTGTTGTGTCTGGCAACAGTATGGAGCCAGTTCTACCAGATCAGGCTACCGTTGGCATCGATACCGCTAACACCAAAATCAAAGATGGCGATATGTACGCCATCGACCACGGCGGCATGCTGCGAGTAAAAGTGCTTTACCGGTTACCAGGCGGCGGCATTCGGCTGCGCAGTTTTAACCGGGATGAATATCCGGATGAAGATTACCCTGCGGAACAGGCCAATGAAGTTAAGGTGCTGGGGCGGGTATTTTGGTATTCTGTGTTGAGGTGATTTTTAATTCATGGATGAACTAAGCGCACAAGAACACGAAATTTGGCAAAAGGCTATAGAGCACGCAAGAGCAATAAGAACAACTGTTGCAAACGAACTACTTGATAGATCAGGCTGTGGTACAGAAACAAAGCCTTTGGTCATGTTTATGGCAGGCGCACCCGGCGCTGGCAAGACCGAAGTTTCACAAACAGTTGCAAATATAGTTAACCGGAAACGGATACCTAAAGTACTAAGGGTCGATCCTGACGAATTCCGCTATCATTTCCCTGAGTACACCGGTGACAATTCTCACCTTTTCCAAATGGGAGTCGTTAAAGTTGTTGAAAGAGTAGTCGATAAGCTACTGCAGAAACGCTATTCCTTCATACTAGACGGCACCTTTTCAAGCTACATAGTAGCCAAGAGGAACATTGAGAGAGCTATTAGCAGAGATTATGTGATTACACTAACTTATGTGCATCAGCCACCACATGTTTCTTGGCAGTTCGTAGTGGCAAGAGAAGAAAAGGAAGGACGTCGGATACACAAGCAGGTCTTTGCCGAGCAATACCTTAGCTCTATAGAAACTGTTAATCGAATAAAAAAAGAATTTGGTGATCAAGTTCAATTAGATCTCCTTATAAGGAACTATAATCAGTCTGCAGAGACTAATATTTTGCTAAACCAAGAAAAAATTGATGAAAAACGGCTAGGTATATATACTTTTGATGAATTGATGCGCATACTCTGAGACAGCGCAACAATGGAGAGTCAAAATTCAGGAGCGACCACATGTCAGAAACAGTTAAACGTCATGAAAACGCTGGTTTAAATACTGAATTAGCGCAAAACAGCCAAGTACAAGAAGCAAAACTTCGCCTTTATACAGTAGCTGTAAAAAAAGCCAACGAGTCGCAACGCAAGGTTGTGCAGGCGTCCAGCCAAAAATTCTGTTGCGTTTAGGATAAGCCTAAACCAATCAACCCGCTTATGCGGGTTTTTTATTGCCTGTTGAAAACTTGCTAATATCGATCAATACTCTATTAACACCAAAAACTACAAGGACCGAAGTTATGGCTGTTATCGAATGCCCCGAGTGCAACAAAAAAGTATCAGACAAGCTCCCCTACTGTGTGTTCTGCAAACATAAGTTTCGCAGCATACAAGATTCTGAATACCCTGAACTCACACCACCTAACCCACCTGAGTTTAACTATAAAAGGGTGGCAGCTGCAGTTGGTATCGCAGTATTCCTAGGCTATCTGTTTATCTGGCCAGCGGCAAAGCCAAAGAATTACGCCAATTCAAACCCCGGTACCAGTGTAACCCCGAACGCAGAGCAAAGAAGTGTAATGGCCGCACTAAACCAACGGGATGCAAGCCAGAATAACCGGCGATCACAAATAGAACGGCAATTCTCAGCCTGGGACGGTTCGCACAGGCCGCTGGTACGCAGAGTTAAAGAAAGCATGAAAAACCCTGATTCATTCGAACACGTTAAAACAACCTATACCGAGCAAGTTGACATGCTCCTGGTTTTAATGACCTATCGTGGCAAAAATAGCTTTAATGCAGTGGTTACAGAGCGGGTTTATGCCGAAGTTACATTAGACGGCACCATAATGACGCTAAAAGAAACCTACTAAATAACCTCTTCTACCAACCCGCTACGGCGGTTTTTTATTTCCTGAAAAAATAAAACACATTTCGTGTTGACAATTAAAACACGATACGTGATATTTATCACGACGAAACGTGTTGGAAATATCACATGAAACCACTAACCGACTACATCAACACCACCAAGCGCCAGCCGCTTGATCGTATTTTGGCGCCATTAGCCGCTGTAGTAACCGTGCTGTTTGTTGCAGCTATGGTATGGGGGCGCTAATGAACCAGCCTAACGCCATTACCGAACTGCAGCGCCTGGCAGAGATCATCACAGAGCAAGACCTACGCATGATGATCAGCCACGGCGGTGCTAACAGTGCTTACCAATACATTCAGCTTGCAATCGGCGCCCGCGTTGAGCAACTGCAGCACATGGAGGAAACCTTAAGATGATCGCCACCACCCTAACCCAGGCTGCACAGTTAAAAGCAGCATCTACAGTACCAATGGTTATCCAAAACCACCCGCAAGGCTGGGAGCTGGTTAGCCGGTATAACACGCTAACAGCCCAGCAAAAGGCGGCGCTGTGGGCGCTGGCCAGCACTGTTAAAGAAAAGCGCGGCAGCTTACGCATGCACTACGCAGTGGCGCCAATTTATTTTGAGCAGTGCGGTGTGGCGGTTAAAGGCAGCGGCCTGGCACTGGCCCGCCAGCTGGAGCAGTTAAAGCTACTGGCCTGCTACGTGGGCAAATTCAGCCTTACGGTAGCCGCGGTAAACCTAATCGAATCAGTAACCACCGAAATTGCGGAGCACTAACATGACTGCAGCATTGAAAATGGCGGCGCCGGGCGAACTGTGCGCACAAAGCATCAAACTGATGGAGTTTTGCAAAGTACAGGCGCGCAGCGTTAAAGCCATGCGCCAGCATCTTGGCGTAACACATGAGCGTATGGGTGACCTGCTTGGCGAAATGCTGGCTAAAAAGCTGTTATGGCGCCAGCACAACGGCCAGTATAAAACCGTGACTGATGCTCTGCAGTATGGTCAAACAGAACAGCAGGCCGCCAATAGCCTGTTAGCGCTGGCAGATGATGCCGAGCAAGCAAAGTATGATGCCGATCTAAAAAATCAATGGGATGCCGCATGCACAGTAGCTGATGGCAAATTGGCCGCTGCAGAGGCTAATGCATTAGAGCAAATGGCCGCCGAGGCCTCTGCTGCAGATGATGATGTAACCGAGCTGGACATTGAGATCGCAGAACAGCAGCTCGGTACCAGCTTTGCCACCGCGCCGGAATTCGAACCCGCCACCTATGATCTGGACGCCATGGCCGCAGAGTTTGAAGCCGAGCAAGAGCGTGGCGACACTCACCAGGTAGATAACATTACCGCCAAACAGCGGGCCATTAACTACTGCCAAATGCTGTTATCGCCAAAAAGCACCGAGCTACGCCGCTGCCTGGATGAACTGCAAATGGATCTGGCGGTTATTGCCCTGCAGCAAGAGCGGAGTGCCTGATCATGTTTGCAGTATTTGGCAAAAGCTACGAGGCGGCTAAGAAAAAGGCCTTAAAACTCACCCCTACGCATACCGGTACCGGCGCCAGTTACCGCAAGTTAACCGATGCCGAATACCAGCAGGCACTGGCCGATAATACAGAAAAGCTGTTCGCACAAATGAAGCCTGTTGCACTAAGTAAGGAATACAGCAGCCCGGAGATTTGCACCGAGTTTATGAGGCTGGCCGAACGGCAAGGCTATCAGGGCTTAACCGTGCGAATTAAGGCACCGGTACAAAGCAAAGACACCAAAGGCCGCGCCAAAATCACCAGCCGTTGGCTGCCTTATGTGCCTGGTAATGACTACAGCAATCCAGCGTTGAATGGGTAATAGGGAGGCAGTATGAGCGGAAAAATGTTTAAACCTGTCGTAACACCCCAGCACCGCGCCGCGATTTGCCAGCTGCATGAACTAGGCTATAAGCCGTTTCACATGGCCGCTGTGTTCCCTTACAAAATTAAGACGATCACAACAATCGTGTATCGCTTAAAGCCATTCACACCAGTTTCATTAATTGAAATTCCAGAAGCTGTTCGACTGATGACTGGCCAGGTTAAGTTTAAAAAAGGCCTGCTTAGCCCATACGAATACAACGTGCTGCTAACTGAAGGATTGGATGCCTATGTAGAAAAGACAGGTCGTTCTGCCGACTCTATAGCTCATGAGCATTTCTATCCATCCGGTAAGTTTTTAAATCGTTCGCGCTTTACTCCTGAGGAACTGCGAGCCGCAGTGTTGCCAGAAGAATTTAGCAAAAAGGTGGCGGCATGAACCACTACACCCGCGCCTTAGCCGAACTAAAAGCCCAACCCTGCCACAAGCTCAGCGAAGTTGGCGACCAGTGGCAAACACCGCCAGCGCTTTACTGGGGTATCAACGCCCTATTCGGCCCGTTCTTAATCGACCTGTTTACCGATGGCGAAAACAGCAAATGCCCACGGTTTTACACCGCTGAAAACAACGCACTGTTGCAAGACTGGGCCAAAGATTTAGCCGGTGGCAAAGCCTTTGCCAACCCGCCATACAGCCGTAGCAGCTACGACGATGACAAGAACGCCATTACCGGCATGCGCAATATCATGGCAAAGGTAATGGCCGAGCGCGAAAAAGGCGCCCGTATTGTGATGCTGCTGAAATCTGCCACCAGCGAAGTTTGGTGGCCAGAGCAAGCGGATCACGTTGCCTTTGTGCGCGGCCGGATCAGCTTCGACCTGCCACAGTGGTTTGTGCCAGCTACAGATAAAGACAAAGCCAGCAGCGCCGGTTTTGCTGTTGCGCTGTGCGTATTCGACAAAGAATGGCGCGGCCAGCCTATGCAGTACATCGAGCGCGATACGTTGCTTGCCCAGGGTAATGCCATCATCGACATGATCGAGCAGCGAGCCAGCGAACTGGCCCAGCAATATGCGGGCAGCACTATAGAACAGCGGCCGGATGATGCAGAACCAGGCGAACAGATTGCAGGTTTTATGGACGCGGGTGAGGCTGAGCTGTCAAGTAATCCTTGTCAGCTGCCAGACCATATTGCTGACGCCAGCGAAATGGTTGGTACCCACATCAATGAGGGTGCCAAAGTTTTTGCATCAGGAACTGAGGAACAAGCCGAGCAGATCGCGACAAAATGCGTCGAGCAATCTGGTACCGACATTGATGGCGGTACCAAAGCGCTAACCATACCCACGGTGGAGTTCACCAGCGAACAAATAGCAGAGCAGCTGGCAAGTGGAAAGCTGCCATTTACCGGTGACCACCTGGCGTTAATGCTGCAGTTAGACGGTATGTTTGGCAAACAAGATAGCTACACCACCAGCCAGATCCGCGCCGCAATTTTGGCGTTTGACGAACCCGGCATGGTAACCAAAGCGGGTGAAGTGGTTGCGGCCGTGCAGCCAGAAGCGACTAAAACAACCGAAGAACAAACCGACCTGTTTGAACACTTCGATGAAGCAATGGCAGCAGGAACTGAACCGGTACCAGAACAAGAAGCCGAACCAGCCGTTATCACCAGCAAAACTGGCACGGTTAAATCTGATGATGCCGAAGTGTTTTTTGATCAATTACAAATACCGCAAAACGTCAGAGTGATAAGCGCGAAATGCCCCGACACCGGAATTAGTCGCAGTGGCTATGCTATTTGGGCAAAAGGCTATTTCAGTGCCGGCAAGATCAATGGCATCGGCATTAGATCCACTGGCGATTTTAAAAAGGGCTATTTCTACGAGCCAACGTTGGTGGTTTTTCACCAGGGTAAAGATGTAGGCGAATACACCAACTGGCCAGAAGCACTGGCAGCGTTAGACGCCCTACTGCAGCCAGACCCAGAGGCCGAACCACAGGGCGAAGCGCACCCATTTTTTACCGGTTTTTACGGTGGTCACGCCACCTACGCACCAACCGTACCCGACAAAGTAGCCAAGGTTAAAACCTTCACCCTGGAACAATGCCAAGCCGCATTAAAGCTACCGCACCTGCAAAGCACCGTAGTAGCAGCAGTACAAGCGCGGATCCGTAAACTGCAAAAGGAGCAGGCAGCATGAAAAACAAATTATCCGACTTAAACAACCACCTGTTTGCACAGCTGGAGCGGCTGGGTGATGAAGACCTTAAAGGCGAAGATCTGGCCCGTGAAATTGAACGCAGCTATGCCATTACCTCGATAGCAAAAGAGGTAATAAACAATGGCCGCCTGGTGTTAGATGCGCAGCGCCAATACGACAGCGGAAATATGCAAAAGCCGCACGAATTGCTTGAGGTACAAAGAACATGAGCCGTTTCACCTACAGCCCGGCAATGCTGGACTTTTTGCGGGTTAACTACCCCAAAATGGGCAAGGCAGAACTTACCAAGGCTTTTAACGCAGAGTTTGGTACCGATAAAACCGTATCGAACATCAAAACTGCGCTGAGCAACCATAAGATCCGCTGTGGCCGCACCACCAGTGAGATTAAAAGAGGCGTTATTACATCGTTAAGCGCCGAGCAGGTAGCCTTTATTAAGCAGGGCTATCAACAAATGACGATTGCCGAGCTAACAAAAGCATTTAACGCCAAGTTTAATACCAGCAAAACTAAAGAACAAATTAAGAGTTTTACTTCCAGGCAAAAAATCACCTGCGGCCGCTCTGGTTATTTTAAAAAAGGCCACATGCCACACAATTACGGCGTTAAAGGCTGGAAGCCAGGCGGTAACGCGCAAAAGAATCAGTTTAAAAAAGGCCAAATGCCACAATGCCACCGGCCAGTTGGCTCTGAGCGCATTTGCAGCAAAGACGGCTATGTCATGGTTAAAACCGCTGAACCTCGCACCTGGCGTTTTAAGCACACCATAGAGTGGGAAAAGCACCACGGGCCAGTACCAAAAGGCCACTGCCTTTGGTTTAAAGATAACGACCGCACCAACTGGCACATCGACAACTTGATGCTGGTTACCCGGGCGCAAAAAGCGGTGATCAACAAATTAGGCATGGGCACAGTACCCGCCGAAGCTAAACAAGCGGCAGTGTTACTGGCAGATTTAACTATGAAGCGCAGCCAAATTTTACGGGAGCAGGCAGCATGATCGACAAAACCCAAAACCCAGCAGAGATTTACCTGGTACCCGTATTCGATGGCGATCACGACCATGTTTGGTGCGACACCCCAGCACCAGGCGAAGGCATGCGCGAAGAAGATGCAACGCGGTATGTGCGGGAGGACATTTATTTGGCGCTGCAGGCGCAGGTTGAGCAGTTGCGCGCTGCTTATATAAATCTATCCGGCGCGATTAATGATATTGACGACATGGAGGAAGGTAGCGAGGAAATTGCAGACGCATGGCCTAACCTTTTTATCTTATTGCAGCAGGGTTATGAAGTTTGCCAAGCAACACCAACCCAATGCCTTGCAGCGCAACATCCGGACGATGCCGCAGTTGACCGCTTTGCCATGGCAATGAAAACCAAGCTTGCCGCAGCCAGAGCCAAAGGCCGCAGCGGTTGGGATGATAAAGCCAGCTGCAGCGGTGAGCATCTGGCGCAGCTGCTGATTGAACACCTGACCAAAGGCAATGCCGGCATATTCGAAGATATTGCGAACTTCGCCATGATGCTGCACCAGCGCGGGGACGATCCGCAGTTGCTGCGTACTGCATTGGTATTGCGTGATGTAGAAATCAAAGCGCAGGCTGTAATTAATTTCGCAGATATGATCAGAGGTGCTTACTTAAGTGGATTTGTACCATCTGATCTAAATGTGTATGACGTTTACCAATCGGCACGCAATCACGTTAAAGATAACTACAAAATAAACATTCCCGCCTGGGATGATGAAGTTGCCAACCAACTACGCCAGCAGGCTAAGGGGGGGTGACCTATGAGTAAAAATGAAAAACTGTATGCCGAGCGTGACATTATGGCGCTGGATGATGCCGGTAATTACTACTTCAAGCACGTAAGCGCCATGACCGGCGAGAAGCTACACGGTAAGTCAGATATAGCCGCAGAGCTGGCGCACCGGGACTACGAGATTGACCAGCTAAAGGCGCAGGTTGAGCAGTTGCGAAAGTACGGTAACTTGTGTGCGGTTAACTTATCTTACAGCAAAGATCCTTTCGCCAGCGAATATAAAGCACTTTGGAAAAAGGCAGCAGAAGCAACACCAGCCCAATGCTTAGCGGAGGTTCGGGCGAAGGCTTATAAGCAAGGTTTTGAAGCATGTATTGATGCAGCAATAGACTTGGGTTATCTGGAAAATGACGCTTATCAGTGCGCCCAACTACGCCAGCAGGCTAAGGGGGGTGAGTGATGCTAAACAGAATTCAGGCTTTAAATTGGATTTATGAAAACCTAGGCAGCTGGCCATCAATGGAAGAGCAGAGAACCTGTGCAGCACCTGCCGGATGGGAGTGGAGCGCAAATATCCTAAGGAGCGTTCAAGGTTCAATTTGGCAAATGGATTACACACAGTACGCACAAGGCCGCCAAGCTAAGTCAGGAGGACTCATGACTGACAAACAGTTAGATATTCTTAAGAGTGAGCTTATACCGTTATTTTTAAAAAGCTGCACGCCGCTACTGGAGCAAGTAATTAAAAAGCGGCTTGAGCTTTTTGCTGAAGAAGTAGCCAACCAACTACGCCAGCAGGCTAAGGCAGGTGAGTGATGGAATCATTGATTGGTTATGTAGCGGTAGTTCTTTTGGCATTGGTTGTTTTTGGTGGATTTATTTTTGTTGCGGTTGCTTTGTGGCAGCTTTTTATAAATATCAGACAGGGGTCCTTTGGTTGCAAATGGCATGAGCAAGAACCTGAAATATTTAAAACTGGATGTGAACGGAGGTTCTATAACGCGGACGATTCATCCCATGTAACAGATTGGCTGACCTACTGCCCCTATTGCTCTGGTAGGGTTCATGTGGTCATCAATCAAAGCCAGCAGGCTAAGGGGGAGTGATGGCGCAGCGCGATCAAGTCTACGCAATATTCCCGAAGTCTGGACGCGGAGCTGGCTTTACTCATTTCAGCAAGGTTCAGGATGGTCGGGTGTATCGTGAAATAAAGGGTTACGTTGAAACGCCTCATGGCTTTGTTCAGGCATATAGCACCTACTTTGAGCGCGGCCATATTAGTAGCTGTCTGAAAATAATAAAAGCCGGTAAATGCCACTACCGTTTTTTTGACAAAGAATACACAGCGCGCGGCCTGGTTACTAAAGCCAAGCTTTTTGCGAATGAAGTGTTTAAAGGAGGTGCAGCATGAGCCAGTGCATAATTTGTGGCAGCAAGAAACTGAAACACCAGGCTGACGATATGCGTATGCGTTGCGATACCGTCGAATGCATTGATTGCGGCGTATTGTGCCCGGCAACTCCATGGCGCGATGCAGAAGCAAGAATAGCAAGGCTCCATGACAGCGCTTATCGAGCCGGCAAAACTGCTGGCTGGAATGAAGCTAATAACGAAATCAACGAGGCAAAACGCACTGGCGAGCTAGTGCTAATGCTGCCGCATGTGGGGTGAAAAATGCTCCGCAGCGCTCAAGAGATATTAAGGCAAAAGGACTGCCATAGCGGTCATCTTTTTGACTATCCAGCCGAACTGATGCCGCGGAATAGCAAAGGCAATGTAAGCTGCCGATGCGCCCGATGCGGGAAAGTATTTACTGAAAGGTGTGGAATAGATTTGGTTAAACATGGTGACTTGGTACCGCTTTATCAGTACGGGAGAATGTATGCATAGTTATTTTGTGGTTTCTAAGCATGATGGTACCGGCGTATGAGATACATCACTCAAGGCGGCGAAAGTCCGGAACGATACGAACTGCTGATTAGCCTAACCCGCATCAGCAGCGAGGATATCAAAGCAGCATTAAAAGACTACTTGGTAACAGGGCTGGCCGATGCTACTGCAGCAGCAGTTAACGGCGTACCGCTAAGCAACTTTACCCGGGCGTTAAAAACACTAAATGACACAGCGGCCACAGTTGAGAAGATCAAGGAACTGGATTGGGCCCGCTTTAAATCAGTTAACTGATAAGTTTTAAGGATTAGAAAATGGCAAAAGGCATCAACAAAGTTATTTTGGTTGGTAATTTAGGGCAGGATCCGGAGCTGCGTTATATGCCCCAGGGCGGCGCAGTAGCGAACCTGAGCATTGCCACCAGCGAAACCTACAAAGACAAAGCCACCGGTCAGCCAAAAGAGGTAACCGAGTGGCACAGGGTGGTAATGTACGGCAAGCTGGCAGAAATTGCTGGCGAATACCTGCGTAAAGGCAGCAAATGTTACATCGAGGGCAAGCTGAAAACCCGCAAATGGCAGGACCAGCAAGGCGTAGACCGCTACACCACTGAGATTGTAGCCAACGAAATGCAAATGCTGGATGGTAACCAAGGGCAAAGGCCAGCACAGCAACCACCTGCAGCTCCGGGGCCAAGGCCAATGCCTGGGCAGCAAGGTTATCAGCAACCCGCGCCAGCGCAGCAGCGCATGCCAATGCAAGGCGGTTACGCCAATAATAATGCTGGGCGGCCAATGCAGCCACCGGCAGATTTTGACGATGATATTCCTTTTTGATCCGAGGGCAATAAACTATGCAGCTAATTAAATTGCCAGAAGTTCTTAAAATGGTACCGGTGGGTAAAACCACTTGGTACGGTTTAATTAACAGCAAACAAGCGCCAGCACCTATTCAGCTGGGTGCCAGATCTGTGGCATGGGATAAGGCCGATATCGAGGCTTGGATCCTGAAACGCAAAGCGGCTAATGACTCGGATCTGGATGCGTCAAAAAATTGAAGCGCGCAATAATGATAACACAGGTGATAACACAGAATGAAAAACACAGGCTACAAGCCGCTAAAAATGCGGCTTGTCGATTCCTGTTGGGGCGGCCATCTCCTAGCGCAGTATTTGCGGATACAGCGAGCTGACCACAAAATGTGGGATCAACTGCTGTGAACTGGCAGCAACTACTTTAGTGCGAAAGTTAATCACTCTGGCATTCACCATAATACCTCTTGGGGTAAATACCATAGTTCCTGATAACACATAATCAATTTGCTGCATCATATCAAGCTGGTTGTGCTGCCGGCTAAAGACAAAATCACCGCTCGGTGTCACCTGAATATCGCGGGTGGTTTTAAAATCGACAACCTGGATACCGAACTGCTGGAACTGATGAATAAAGGCTTCAGCCAGTTGGTTACCAATAATATTGGTGCGGTTTAACTCACTGTCTAAATCAACAAAGGATGCCACGGCCACGCGGGATTCGACCGGGAAATAATGAAAGGTTTCAACCAGCTGCATCGCCATCTGCGCCACATAGTCATTAAGCTGCTTATTAGCATTTAAACTGGTGACATACTGGTGTGGCACCATCCAGCCATTCTGCCGCAGCGGGCTGGCGGCCTGACCAGAAGATACCGGCATAACCCGGTCGGCAGGCGCCTGGTCCTGTACCTGGCGGCGGACCTCAGTCCGGCAATTGCCTTTGCTATCACACTCCGTTCTTTGGTAACTGTAACAGCCGCTTAGCAAGACGGCACCGGCAAGCAATGCCAGATAGTTGCTTTTCATCATACGCTCCTGACCCCAGATTTAGGCTAACCTCTACTTGTCGGCGGCCTTGGCTTAAACTTTAGCAAAGCCTCAGAAAAATAACGAGGTTTGTACGGAGCATATTGATGTTAACCGCTAAGATTGTGTATTGCCGGGTACAGCACCGGCAATCAACCCTGTTTCAGTTTTAGACTGTTGTCCTGGCGTTGTTGCAGAATAGCGTTATAAACCGCCGCCGGCACAAAGGTACGAGCCGCCGATACCACCCTTTTATTGTCGATCTGGATTAATCTGGCGTTTAACATCACTCCAGCCTGATGCCGCGTTACAGTACCGGTAACCACGTATTTGATCGGTAACTCTGCCGATAACTCGCTAAAATCACGACTCAGTACAAAGTCACCTTTCTCCGTCACCCGGATATAATCGGTGACTTTAAAATCCAGTACCGGCACGCCAAACAGATGCAAGTCATAGATAATGGCTTCGCTCAGGTGATTGGTAAATACCGAGCCGTGCTGCAGATCTGAGTCCAGAAATGCCAGATCCGTCACCGCAACCATGGCTTGCTCTTCTACCCGGTGATGATTTGCCATCAAATCATGCACCAGATTACGAGCATAATGGTCCAGCGTGATAACCGGGGTTTGTCGCTGCTGCGTCGGGGCCGACTCAACCGCGAACGCCTTTTGCTGTAAAATACGCTCTTGCCGTGCCAGGTCGCCGCGCATCGACACCGCATTTTCCGGTACTACCTTGGGTTGTGCCGTTTGCTGGGCGCAACCGCTTAATGCCAGCAAGATAGCGACACTGATAGCTGATTTGTTCATGGGCGCTCTCCAATTCGATCGCTACGATATAAAAAATTGCCTCTTTTCAGCATCTTCTCCGCACTCCACAACACATTATCCGGCACATAGTCGGTGGCCGCAGCCAGCACCTGCTGACTTTGGATATCAATCAGTCTGGCATTGACAATCCAGCCATCCTCCTGCGGTACAAAGGTACCACTGAGTAATACCCGGGCTTGCTGTTGTTGCTGTAGCTCGTGCAATAAGCGGGAAAAGGCTTGTTCATGATCCTGTTGCAGTAGTACTGCAGCACGTAACCGGATATCGACAACTTCATAGCCGCGCTGTACCGCTTCGGTGAGTAAGCTTTCCGCCAGCTGATTGGCTAAATCCGTTTGCTCTGTACCAGCATTGACCAGTGACAATTGCCGCACCGGTACAAAACTACTGATGGCAATTTTATGCCGCAACTGCGGTTGTTGTCCGGCCGGCGTTTGAAAAAGCTGTTCCGCCAGACGCTGAGTATAAAATCCCAGTGGCTGTGGGCTTAAGCCAACGGCAGAGACCTGACGAACCGGCATCGACACTGTCGGTTCAGGTTGCTGATGCGCGCAGCTGGCAAGCAATGCCACTAGCGGCAGGCCAAGACACTTGTTCATAATCACCTCTTGCTGGTTATCAACTTGCTTCAAGCAAAAAGCAGGCCACAACAAGAGATGATTTTTTGACTAGACGCTAAAAGGGTATTTAATTGGCGGGTGGCACTGATAATCGTGTAACACAAAATCATCCGGTGTTACCCAGGTTTCCAGATCGGCTAAGCTTCGGATTTGTGGGTTAATGGTCAACCGCGGTGAAGGGTAAGGCTCACGCTGCAGCTGCATTTTCATCAGCTCCAGTTGATTCTCATAAATATGCGCATTAACGATCTTATGATACACCTTGCCCGGCTTAAGACCTGTGATCTGTGCCATCAGCGCCAGCAATACAAAGCATTGCACCTGATTAAAATTCAGGCCAAGCGGCACATCACAGCTGCGCTGGTAGGACGTCAGATACAGGGTATCGCCAAGCAGGCTGAAGGTATGGGTGTGCATACAAGGCCGCAGACAACCCAGCTCGAACTCTCCCGGATTATAAAAGGTCAGGATTTCCGCCCGGTCATCAATGCCCTGACTAAGATTAGTCACCACCTTTTGTAGCTGATCCAGGGTGGTACCATCTGGTTTCTGCCAACGCCGGCCCTGCACACCGTACACCCGCCCCATATCATCTTCACCTTTACGATGCGGATTAGCCAGCCAGGCGCGATTTTCGTTCGCATTGGCATTCCAGGTATTGCAACCGAGGGCGCGAAACTGTGCCGCACTGTCGTAGCCGCGTAAATAACCCAGCAACTCGGCAATCGCCGCCTTGTAATAGCTTTTGCGGGTAGTCAGCAGTGGAAACTGATTATTCGCCACATCATATTCCAGATCGGCATTAACCACGGTTAAGCAGCGGGTACCGGTGCGGGCATTCTCCACCCAGGTTCCCTGCTCAATGATCCGCTGACATAATTGAAGATACTGCTTCATGCTTTAGCTCCGGCAGTTGCGGCACGGGAGCGGGCGAAAACAATAATCGCCAGGCCGGCAATTATCATCGGCAAGCATAGCCACTGCCCCATCGTCATGCCCAAGGATAAAACGCCAAGATGTGCATCCGGCTCACGGAAAAACTCGACGCTAAAGCGCGCCATGCCATAACCGGCCAGAAAGACGCCGCCCAGGGTACCGGTTGCCGGTTTAGCGCGGCGCACCAGCATAATGATCGCGAACAGCAACAGCCCTTCCAGCGCCACATGATAGAGTTGTGACGGGTGGCGGCCGATGTCACCACCGGTAGGGAACACCATTGCCCAGGACACATCGGTCGGCCGGCCCCATAATTCACCATTAATAAAATTACCGATCCGCCCCGCAGCCAACCCCAGCGGGATCAGTGGCGCAACAAAATCGCCCAGAGCCAGGTAAGACTTGCGATACTTACGGGTAAACAGCGCCATTGCCGCCAGTACCCCAAGTAAGCCACCATGGAACGACATGCCCCCTTCCCAGATCCGCACCAGATAAAGCGGGTCCTGCAGCACATAGCTAAACTGGTAGAACAGAATATAACCCAGGCGGCCACCCAGCAGCACCCCGAGAAAGCCGTAGAACAACAGATCACTGACTTGTTCCTTGTCCCAGCCGGAACCGGGTTCCGCCGCCTGACGATTCGCCAGCCACCAGGCGATAGCAAAGGCCACCAGATACATCACACCATACCAGTGAATTTTCAAAAACCCGAGGTCAAGTGCCACCGGATTAATTGCATGGGTGTAAAAAACTTCAGTTGTCATAATGTCCCTACTTTAATGCGGTTGACGATCTCAGCTCAGTATCATCCGCGCCGCCACCAGTAACAAAAATACGCCAAATACCCGCTTAATGGTCAACACCGGCAACCGCTGCGTCAGCGTGGCTCCGACAGAGGTGGTAAACACCGAAGTACTGATTACCCCCAGTAATGCAGGTAAATAGATATAACCAATAAAGCCCTGCTGCAAGCTGTAATGCTGCCAGCCTGCGCTAACGTAGCCGAGGGTACCAAATACTGCTATCGCAATACCGCTGGCCGCCGCACAACCGATAGCCCGGCGCATATCAACACTAAAGTAGTTCAGCATAGGCACAATCAGCGCACCACCGCCAATCCCCAGTAAGGCGGCGAAACTGCCCAGTAATGCCGAAAGTACGGCCAACAGCGGCCTTGCCGGCAGTGGTAGCTTGCCGGTGGCACTTTGCGCACTTAACATTCTAAGCGCCAATAAACCGACAGCGACACCAAAAATAAGTTGCAGCGTCTTGCCACTTAAATTGTGCGCCAGATAGCCGACCAATAAGGCGCCGCTCCCTGCCCCCAGCATCACCGGCACGGCGATATGCCAGCTGACGTTATTCCGTTTGTGATGCGCCCGCACTGACGACAGGGAGGTAATAATGATCGAAGCGAGCGAGGTTGCAATGGCCACCAACATCGCATGTTCAGCCGGCACTACTGCAAAAGCCGGCAGCATCACCACCAGCACCGGCACTATGACCAAACCGCCACCGATACCCAGTAAACCGGCCAATAACCCGACCAGTGCGCCCAACAAGGCTGTTAACAGGAAAATGGATAGCAAAATGACAACTCAGTTAGAAAAGTGCGCCCAGTGTAGCAGAGGCAACAGCGCTTGTTGAGCCTTGGCTGCTGTCTTTGTCGGTATTCCTGGCGTGGGAAACTGTGAACTGGTCTGGGCTATCAGCGCCTGGGCCATTAGCACCTGACCAGTCAGGTTCTGACCTGAGTCAGCAACTGCTTATGCTCAAGGAAACGCTGAACCTGCAATCGCACCTGTTTTGGCGAATGACAACACAGCACTTCAGGCAACAACAAGGCCAGTTCAGACAGCTCTACCCGGCGCAGTAACCATTTGATCCGCGCCAGGTTGCTACTGTTCATACTAAAGCGCCGGAACCCCATCGCCGCCAAGAGTAAAACCCCAGCCGGTTCACCGCCAAGTTCGCCACAAATACTGATTGGAAACTGCAGTGCCTGCGCCTGTTGCCCTAATTGGTGCAAGGCTCGTAATACTGCCGGATGCAGCGCATCATACAGGTTTGCCACCCGGGCGTTATTGCGGTCAACGGCTAATAAGTATTGGGTTAAATCGTTGGTACCCACGGAGCAAAAATCGACCCGGGCTGCCAACTCAGGTAACAGATAAAGTACCGACGGCACTTCAATCATCACCCCCACTTTCGGCCGGGGTACCGCAATGCCTAACTCGTCACCAACCTCGAAGCAGGCTTGGCGGATCAGCCGGATGGCTTCATCAACTTCCGCCAGATCCGACACCATCGGCAATAAAATATGTAGATTATCTTGTCCGACATTGGCTTTTACCATCGCCCGGATCTGCACCAGGAAAATTTCCGGATGATCCAGCGTCAAACGGATCCCCCGCCAACCCAGAAACGGATTTTCCTCAATGATACTGAAATAAGGTAAAGCTTTGTCGCCCCCAACATCCAGAGTGCGCATCACTACCGTTTTCTGCGGGTAGCTGCTTAATACCTTGGCATAGAGTTCGATTTGCTCTTGCTCAGTCGGGAAGCGGCTGCGGATAATAAAAGGAAATTCGGTTCGATACAGGCCAACGCCATCGGTGTACTGCGCATGCTGATTCTCCAGCTCAACCGCCAGACCCGAGTTGACCATTAACTTAAAACGTTCGCCACATTGTGATTGTGACGGCAGCGCGATTTCTTGCTGATAGCGGGCATGCATGGCCTGATCTTCACTGATCAGGCGTAAATATTCATTGCTCAACGCCTCAGTTGGCGACAACAGGATCAGCCCCTGATAACCATCGACAATCAGTTTCTGCTCATGCCAATGCAACAGCGGCAGCTCACTGACGCCCATTACCGCCGGGATCCCGAGGGCTCTGGCCATAATAGCAGCATGTGAGTTAACCGAACCACGCAAAGACACTACTGCAACCAGTTGTTCACGCGGGATTTCTGCCAGCATGGTTGCGGTGACTTCATCAGCGACCAGCACCACCTGCTCGGGTAGTTTCGCACGCCGCTGTTCCGTATCCAGTAAATTATTCAGTACCCGCTGCCCCAGATCGCGGATATCCAGGCCACGCTCGCGCAGATAGGGATCTTCCATATCATCAAACTGGCGGGCAAAGCGCTCTACCACGCGTTTTAACGCGCTTTTTGCACACCAGCCTTCTGCGATCTGCGCTTCAATTTCCCGCCCCAGGCTGGCAGCATCAAGCAACTGATGATACACATCAAAAATGGCCAGTGCATCTTCAGGTAAATGCTGCGACATGCGTTCGGCCAGCCGGTTAAATTCCGCTTTAGTGATTTTGACAGCACGGTAAAAGTGCGCCAGCTCTTTTTCCGGGTCCTCGGCTTTTTTCAGCGAGATCGCCGCAAAATCACTGGCGGGTTGCAACACATAGGCCTGACCAATCGCCATGCCGGGCGCGCCGGGTAAGCCAGCCAGCTGAGAAACCTGTTGCTGATAACCGGAACTACGACTGGCAGCGTCGCGCATCTCGGCGTTAGCCAGCACCGACGCCAGCTGTACCCCCAGGGTAACCAGAAAAGACTCTTCATCTTCGCTAAATACCCGCTCGGCTGATTGCTGAATTGTTAGTACGCCTAATACTTTGCGGTGGTGGATAATCGGACACCCAAGAAAAGCTGAAAAGCGATCCTCGCTGACCTCGGGGGTGACTTTAAAACGCGGATGCAGGTGAGCCTGCGCCAGGTTGATCGGCTCTTCACGCTGGCCAACCCAGCCAATCAAGCCTTCAGAAAAACCAATGGAGACTTTGCCGACCGCATCCTGATTCAAACCATCGGTTGCCATCAGCATAAAGTGCTGTTGCTGATAATCAGCCAGATAAACCGAACAACATTCGGTTGCCAATGCATGCTTGACACTACTTACCAAGCCAGCGAGCGCCTTGTTAAGTATCGGCTCCTGTGCCACATCCTGAACAATTCGCCGCAACTGGCCTAGCATGCTAACCTCTTCACATTAAAGGTTGTTTATACTTTACGTTTACTGCTGTCCCGACGAACAAAAGGCAAAGCGACCGGAGCGAATTCTTTCATAACCTTGCGATAGACTTCCCGTTTAAAGGAAACCACCTGTCTAACCGGATACCAGTAACTGACCCAACGCCAGCTATCGAACTCCGGGTGACTGGTTTTCGCCAGATTGACGTCTTCTTCCCGACAGGTCAGCCGCAGTAAAAACCACTTCTGCTTCTGCCCGATACACACAGGGTTACTATCTTTACGAATCAGTCGCTTGGGTAACTTATAGCGTAGCCAGTGTTTGGTTGTCGCTATAATTTCCACATCTTCAGGCCTGAGCCCAACTTCTTCGTGCAGTTCGCGGTACATGGCCTGTTCCGGCGTTTCGCCATCATCAATGCCACCCTGTGGATATTGCCAGGAATTCTGACCGTATCGTTTCGCCCAAAACACCTGTCCAAAGGTGTTACAAATCACTATGCCGACATTGGGCCGGAAACCCTCGGCATCGATCACACAAACCTCAAGCATCTAAATTTCTGCTATACAAGGATTCTTTCATAAAGTTGTCGTGGCGGCAAACGGTATTTTCAGCCAAACATCACACAACTTATCCACAATGAGCAGAAGATAAGCAAGGGTACTGTGAGTTTTTTCACAGCTGCTGTGTATAACACTCTGGATAAGCCTAAGTTAATCACTGAATAACTTTAGGCACTTTAACAACCCACATCAAAATAAATGCTTTTTTACCATTAAATTCATAACATTAAGTGAATCAATCAAGGTGTGATTATAAATTCTGACTGTGCATAAGTTAGTTTGTTGGCTTTTTAAGCAGCCGACAACATAAAAAAATGCTAGGGTAATCATTCATTAAGTCAAAGAATTGTCATATGCCCACCTCGCCTGCTTCTGTTACAGAGTTATTAGAGCGCTGCGCGCTGATTGCCGGTTTAACCCTGGGTCAGTTAGCGGCGCAATTGCAGGTACCCGTGCCGGCCGATTTACGCCGTGAAAAAGGCTGGACCGGACAACTGCTGGAAATGGCGCTGGGGGCAACTGCAGGTTCGCAGGCGGTACAGGATTTTCCCGAGTTGGCAGTCGAACTGAAAACCCTGCCGATTGACCAATATGGTAAACCACTGGAAAGTACTTATGTCTGCGTGGCGCCATTAACGGGTGCTACCGGTCAACAATGGCAGGAGTCGTGGGTCTGTCGCAAACTAAGCCAGGTGCTCTGGTTACCGATCCTGGCTGAACGGCATATCGCGCCGGCAGAGCGCATTATCGGGCAGGGCTTTTTATGGCAGCCGAGCCCAGATGAGGCGGCGCTGCTGCAGCAAGACTGGGAAGAGTTAATGGAGTTAATCGCGTTTGGGCGCCTGGACCAGATTAAGGGCGCCCATGGCAAGGTGCTGCAGTTAAGACCTAAAGCCGCCGACAGTAAAGCCCTGACCGCGGCCATTGGCCCGGACGGTCGCCCGATCCAAAGTCTGCCGCGGGGTTTCTATCTGAAAACTCAGTTTACCGCGGCGATTTTACAGCAGCAGTTTGCGCTAGCGCACCGGTAATTCAAACTTACTGAACATCCGGTCTATTTCTTCCTGGCTACGCAGTGCATTGGCCCGCTCTACCACATCTTTGGTCAGATGCGGCGCAAAACGCTCAATAAAGTCATACATATAACTGCGCAGGAAGGCGCCTTTGCGAAAACCAATCTTAGTCGTCGAGGCTTCAAATAAATGGCTGGCATCGATTGCTACCAGGTCCTGATCCAGCTGCGGGTCGATCGCCATAGACGCAATCACCCCTACCCCTAAGCCCAGCCTGACATAGGTTTTAATCACATCCGCATCGGTTGCGGTAAAAACAATCTGCGGCTCCAGCTGATGGGCGGCAAAAGCCCGGTCCAGCTCGGAGCGACCGGTAAAGCCAAATACATAGGTGACGATAGGAAAACGCGCCACATCATCAATCTGTACCTTGGCGGTCAGTTGGGTCAGCGGATGGTCTTTGCGGACAATAATGCTACGGTTCCAGTGGTAGCAAGGCAACATCACCAGATCACCATACAGATGTAATGCCTCAGTGGCGATGGCAAAATCCGCATCACCACGCGATGCGGCTTCAGAAATCTGCTGCGGCGAGCCCTGATGCATATGCAATGATACCCGTGGAAACTTTTGCATAAAGGTACGGATCACCGGCGGTAACGCATAGCGGGCCTGAGTATGTGTGGTAGCGATATTCAGCTTGCCCTGATCCGGTAAGGTGTGTTCACGGGCGATGGCTTTGATATTTTCCACCTTGGCCAGGATCTGCTGCGCAATATCAATCACCTCCCGGCCGGCTGGCGTAATATGAGTCAGGTGCTTGCCACTGCGGCCGAACACCTGGATCCCCAGCTCATCTTCCAGCATACGGATTTGCTTACTGATCCCCGGTTGCGAGGTGTATAAACTTTCTGCTGTCGATGACACATTTAAATTGTGATTCATCACTTCAACAATGTAGCGCAATTGCTGTAACTTCATCGATAAGGATCCTTTCAAACGCAGCAATCTACTATACCGGATAGCTGAGATATTCCAATAATTTTCTATAATAGCAGTACCTAGAACAAAATGTTGTTAGACAAAAGTGCTACTGGCGTCAGAAAAATATAGTGGATTCTGGTGCGGATTTTGCTAGTCTGACAGCTAACTAGCTGACAATACCGCACACTGCCTGGCAGAGCATCTGTTCAGCTGTAGGGTTTCCGATTAAGATACTGCTTATGCAGAATAAGACAGAGGTATAAATGGTCTTACCCCTGATCATCACGCTAACGATAGCTCTGGTGATTATTGCCGTTACCGTTAACGTGGTGCAACAGCACCGCGAGCGGATCCGGGCATTGAAGCGTGCGGAATATACCAAGCTGCGTCATGCCCTGGAAGAAACTGAAGAAATTCTGTTTAACGCAGCAAATGTCCCATTATCGACCGGCCTGTCCCTGATGTTACTGCGCCGCAATGCTTACCTGCTGCGGGCCATGGTGGAGTTAGAGCCAGACGTAAAGGATATCCGGCAACGACTGGAAGACACCGAAAATCGCATCAACGAACTCAGTAAAGCAACGCCTAGCGTGGCTGAAGTACCGCCACTGCCAGATAATGATCAGCAGTTGCTGGCGATGATCAAAGGTATTAAGAAGCTACGTACCATGTTAAGGGCAGAGCACGCCAGAGGTAATGTGGAGACGCAGCTGGTGATCGACGAAGACAAGCGACTTGATTTGCTGCAGTTAAGAATCAACGTTGAGAGCCAGTTAAAACGTGGCCGCACCGCACAGTCCAACAATATGCTTGGCTCAGCCCGGCAGTATTTTGAAAAAGCACTGGCGTTTTTACGCAATACTAATCACCAGCATGACTATATAACCAACCGCATTTCAGAAGCCGAGATGGCTTTGGAAGAAATTACTCAGGCGCTAAAACAGGGTAATGCCAAAGATATTGAAAAACGCGGTGAAAAAGACAACAAAGATATTGACGAGTTATTTGCGCCGAAGCGTAAATGGTAACAGGGGCCTTAGCCCCTGTTACTGTTAGTTAGTCTTACTTACTGCTGACCACCCAACGCCCATTTTCATACCAGGCCGACCAGGCTGTGGCTTTACCATTTTGCTCCGTCATCACATATTGTTGTTTGGTCTTGCGGCTATAACGCACAATCGCCGGGTTACCCTGTGGATCCTGCTCCGGCGCTTCGGCCAAATAATGGAACTTCGGCGATAGCCGGTCCTTAAAGCGTTTTAACTCGCTGACCAGAGGTGCCCGGGTTTCGCGGGATTTCGGAAAATTCGCCGCCGCCAAAAACACCCCTGAGGCGCCATCACGCAACACAAAGTAGGTATCTGACTTTTCACATTTCAGTTCCGGCAGATGCACCGGATCTTCCTTTGGTGGTGCCGCTTCGCCGCTACGTAACAGCTTACGGGTATTTTTACACTCGCTGTTGGTGCAACCAAAATACTTACCAAAGCGGCCGGATTTCAGCTGCATCTGAGCACCACATTTATCACACTCGATCTCTGGCCCTTCATAACCTTTCAGTTTAAAGGCCCCTTGTTCGACCTGATAACCATCACACTGCGGGTTATTACCACAGACGTGTAGCTTCCGGTGCTCATCCAGCAGATAAGAATCCATTGCGGTGCCACATTTTTGACAACGTTTTTTCTGCCGCAGCGCTTCGGTTTCCAGCTCGTCATCAGCCACCAACACCGCCTCTTCACCCGACACCAGGTTCATGGTGGTGGTACAGCGCTCTTTTGGCGGTAAGTTATAGCCTGAGCAACCGAGAAATACCCCGGTAGAGGCGGTACGGATCCCCATCTGCCGGCCACAGGTTGGACAGGCAATATCGGTTAATACAAACTGATTCACCCGCATACCACCGAGCTCAGGCTCCTGCTCGGCGGTTTTCAATTTTGCGTTAAAACCCTGATAGAACTGGTCCAGTTCTTTACGCCAATTTAATTGCCCTTTTGCAATATCATCGAGCTTCAGCTCCATATTGGCGGTAAAATCATAGTTCATCAGATCATCAAAGTTTTCTACCAGACGGTCGGTAACGATTTCTCCCATTTTCTCGGCGTAGAAACGCTTGTTGTCAACCCGCACATAGCCGCGCTCCTGAATGGTAGAGATGATAGCAGCATAGGTCGACGGCCGGCCGATGCCCCGTTTCTCTAACTCTTTAACCAGACTGGCTTCGCTAAAACGGGCCGGCGGCTTGGTAAAATGTTGTGCCGCATGCAAATCAACCAGCGCCAGACTCTCTCCGGCTTTAACATCCGGCAATTCCAGCTCTTCTTCGCCTTTGCGCTTTACCGCCGGTTGCACCCGGGTCCAACCGTCGAAGCGCAATACCCGGCCTTTGGCTTTTAACTCAAAATCCGCGGCTGCGACAGTGATATTGGTGACATCGTACTGCGCTGCTGGCATCTGACAGGCAACAAATTGACGCCAAATGAGCTCATAGAGCTTTCTAGCATCGGCTTCCATATCGCCAAGTGCTGAAGCCAGAACAGACACATCTGATGGCCTTACGGCTTCGTGCGCTTCCTGTGCGTTGGCTTTGCTGCCGTAACTTACCGGCTCTGCCGGCAGATAGGCGGCACCAAATTGTTTTGCAATATAATCACGGCAGCTGGATACCGCTTCCGCACTTAAATTGGTGGAGTCAGTACGCATATAGGTAATGTGGCCAGCTTCATATAAACGCTGCGCCAACATCATGGTTTTCTTCACGCCATAACCCAAACGTGTACTGGCTGCCTGCTGTAGCGTCGAGGTAATAAAGGGCGCCTGCGGTTTGCTGCTACTGGGCTTATCTTCCCGTTCCAGCACCTGATAGCTGGCCTGCCGTAGTATGCCAAGTGCGGCATCGGCCTGGGCTTTATTAACCGGATTAAACGCTTTGCCGCCCTGTTTCACTACTTCCAGCGGCAGTGCCTGCTTTGCCTGGGTCAGTGTATCGGCATCAATACTCCAATACTCTTCGGGCACAAAGGCTTTAATTTCCCGCTCCCGCTCGACTACCAGGCGTACCGCTACAGACTGCACCCGCCCCGCAGACAGGCCCCGGGCGACTTTTTTCCACAGCAGCGGCGACACCATAAAGCCAACCACCCGGTCCAGAAAACGTCGCGCTTGCTGCGCATCAACCTGATCCAAGTTCAACTCACCCGGCTGTTCAAACGCCTGGGTAATGGCATTTTTGGTGATTTCGTTAAATACCACCCGCTTAAATTTTTCAGGCGTACCGCCGATCACTTCGCGTAAATGCCAGGCAATGGCTTCCCCTTCACGGTCTAAGTCGGTTGCCAGATAAACGGTATCCGCCTTTTCTGCCAGCGCCTTGAGCTCTTTAACGACCTTTTCTTTACCCGCTAGAATTTCATAACGCGCTTTCCAACCGTGCTCGGGATCAATGCCCATCCGATCAACCAGCGCCTGATATTCTTTCTCGGCTTTACTTAAGCTTTTATCTGAGCTTTTGGCCTTGTCTTTACTGCTGCTACTGGGTAAATCCCGGATATGCCCGACACTGGATTTCACGACAAAGTCGTTACCCAGATACTTATTTATCGTTTTTGCCTTAGCCGGTGATTCAACTATTACCAGTGATTTTGCCATTTTTAATCCAAAGATCCTTAGCATTTGGCCGTAAACGGCGCCCCTTTTTAAACGTATATCCGCAAACCGCTGTTGTGACAAGTGCTCAAACTGATTATTATGCCTGTTGGCTGGTTTTTTCGCTGAATCGACCAGTCTCTGACCATAACAAAATGAAGCACATGATCCCGCGACCGTAAAAAAAACAAAAACAGCGTCGCCACAAATAAGGATAAAACTTAATGCAAGCTTATGAAGCCAATTTCGACGGCCTGGTTGGGCCGACGCACAACTATGCCGGTTTATCAGTAGGCAATGTTGCCTCACTAAACAATGCCCGTAATACCTCCAGCCCCAAGCAAGCCGCCAAACAAGGACTGCAGAAAATGAAGGCCCTGCATGACCTTGGCATGGTACAAGGCGTGTTAGCGCCGCAGGAGCGGCCTGACATTGCCGCGCTGCGCCGGCTGGGTTTTACTGGCTCTGATAACGAGGTTATTACCCAGGCGGCCAAACAGGCGCCGGAAGTTTACCGGGCGGTCTGCTCGGCGTCCAGTATGTGGACCGCCAATGCAGCGACAGTCTCACCCAGTGCCGATACCGCTGACGGTAAAGTACACTTTACTCCGGCTAACCTGACCAATAAATTTCACCGCTCGTTAGAGCCGGAAACAACAGGCCGGATTTTGCGTGCCATGTTCAGTGATCAGCGCCACTTCGCCCATCACCAACACTTGCCAGATAACGATCACTTTGGCGATGAAGGCGCTGCTAACCATACCCGCCTGTGCAGTGATTACGCCAAAGCCGGCGTCGAAATCTTTGTTTATGGCCGTCACGCCTTTGATAGCAGTAAGCCGGCACCGTCGAAATATCCAGCGCGGCAAACCCTGGAAGCCTGTCAGGCCGTCGCCCGCTTACATGGCTTAAGTGAGCATGGCACCGTCTATTTACAACAAAATCCAGCGGTAATTGATCAGGGCGTGTTCCACAACGATGTTATCGCTGTGGGCAACCGCAACGTGCTGTTTTACCATCAACAGGCCTTTTTGGATACGACACAAAAACTGTCTGAGATCCGGCGTAAATTTGGCGACGACAGCACCCTGCACTTTATTGAAGTGCCGGATCAGCAAGTGTCGGTTGCCGATGCGGTTAATACCTACTTATTTAATACCCAGCTGATCAATTTACCCAACGGCGAGATGGTGATTATCGCGCCAACCGAATGTCAGGAACATGCCGGTGTACACCGTTATCTGACCGAGTTATGCCAACAGGATACCCCCATTCGCCAGGTAAAATACTTTGATGTTAAACAAAGCATGCGTAATGGCGGTGGTCCAGCCTGTCTGCGGTTAAGAGTGGTCCTGAACGAGCAGGAGCGCCAGGCCGTTAACCCTGCCGTGCTGATGAATGAGCAGCTATTTGCCACGCTAAATAGCTGGGTTGATAAGCATTATCGCGACCAGTTAAGCGAAGCGGATCTGGCGGACCCACAGTTAATGATTGAGTCCCGCACCGCTTTAGATGAGTTGACGCAAATTCTAAAACTGGGGTCGGTATATAGCTTCCAGCGTTAAGCATAATTACCGCCGACATTAACTCGTCGGTGTATTGATACAAAAAAGGAGCCAAACGGCTCCTTTTTTTCCGAGCTTACATTAATCTGTGTTAGCACAGTTAGCAGATACACCAAATGGATTGCTTGGTGGCGCCACATTTTCCTGAGAAATATCGGCTGCTGCAACAGGCAGGGTATACTCCCTGAAACTGATATTTTCAGTTCCAGAAGCAAATCCTGACACCTGCAATCTAACATCCAACCAGGGGGCTACATCTCTAGGATAAGTTACATGGAATACGGCTATCCCTTCACCATTAGACGTAACTGTTCTAGGCACAGTCGCAAGATTTCCTGGCGTTAACAGGCCATCGCCGTTTGTGTCCTCACCAGATCCTGGTATAGGTTTACCATCATTATCGTAGTCAAGATCTAAGATTCCATTAAAGTTCGCATCTTCTGACTCGCATGAAGGAATTGTGCTTGGTATTGCTTCCCAAATTTTAAAACTTTCAGGCGGTGGTGGCGATTTTACCCAGATACCTTTTCGATATCTTAAGGATACCACCGCAAGATTAAGCTGCTGATTAATAACAGGATTTCCCGAAGCATCAGTTACAATTATCGAGAACTCTTTCCGATATAGGCTGGCACTGGGGGATTCCACCACATTACCGGTGCCAAAGCGGAAGAATAAGGTACGACCACCCACACTGATATCTGTCGAGTCAGACACTGCGTTATTATTCGCCAAGGAAGCTTTTACCACCAGGTTACGCTGTTGTACGCCAGCACCAGTGCTCTGATCAGCGGTGAAAGACGTGGTCGCGACCCCTTGTGAGTTGGTTACTGCCGTACCCGCAGTGATAGAGCCACCGGCACTGTTATCCAGTGAGAATGCGACTTGCTGATTCTTAACCGGGTTATTGTTGGCATCGCGAACAATAGCGCGGATCGCACTACTATCACCAGGAACCACCTGTGCCGGAAACGCCTGCACTTCGATCTTGGTGGGGTTAGTCGCGACAAACTCAATCACTCGCTGGGTATTAACCTCGTTGTCACCACCGCGAGCTGAAATGGTCGCTAGACCAGCAAAGGCAGACTGAACAAAGACCTCCGCCCGACCATTTGTTCCCGTGGTGTTCTCGGTCACGACCTGATTAGTGGCCAGACCGGCAGCCGTGTTGGCAATAAAACCGCGCGTGGTAGAAAACAGTACATTACGATTGGCATTGGGAATATTGTCGGTTAACCATTCCAGAATCATCGATGTTGGCGTGTTTAGTGGAAACTCCGGGATTTCTGGCTGCCCCGCCTGCGGTAAAAACACAAAGCTGTCAGCTTTAACGCTGATGGCAAACTGCTGATTAATACCCAGTGCCGACACAGTTAAAGTATCATTGCCGCTGGTAGCCGCATCATACTGCACAGTCACCTGACCATTAGCTCCCGTTACCGGGTTGGTGACACTCAGCGGGTTACCGAGCGCTGAACTTACCGTTAATTGTTGATTGGGGATCCCCTGCCCTGCAGCATCCTGCAGCGAAAAGTTCAGTGCCACTTTATCACCTAACACTACAGCTGATGGCGCTACGGCTTCTAAGGTTGTACCTACCACTCTGACCGTAACACGGTCTTCAATGGTGCCGACCCGGGCGGTAAGATTAATATCGCGTAAAGATTTATCAATCTGACTGGTTAATCGGGCTTTCGCGACGCCATCCTGCTCTGTTTCTGCGGCAACAACGATTAGCTCACCGGAGTCTGCAGAGAAAGTCACTGGAACGCCGGCAAGTAACACATTATTGCGATCACGTACCAAGGCAGATAACTGGATGCCATCGGCGGCACCTGAGCCTAACTGAGTGCGATCGACGAGCAGGCGCACACTGGCGATATTCACGCCAGTCTCACCACCGCCATCACCGGCTGAAGTAAAACCAACAGCACGACTGGCCCGCACAATACTGCCTTCGTTAGCTGTTTCAGAATAGCTGGCAACCAGGCTACCAGCGCCGCTGGCACTGCCAACTGCCATCGTGATAGTCGCCACGCCGCTGGCATCGGTAAGAGCCGTGCCGGTCGACGTCGACAAGTTTGCTAAACCTGGAGGGTCAATTGCAAAAGCAATAACTTTACCGGCAACCACCGCATTCTGCGTTGCCGTCAAGGTAGCCCGTACCGTAAGCGGTTGACTGGCAGACAAACTGGTAGCGGCTGCCCCACTACTATTTAATAGTTCAAGCTGTAACTGATAGACTGGCGCTGTACCACTGCCGCCGCCTCCCCCGCTACCACCGCCGCCATCTAAGGTTCCTCCCCCACCACAGGCGGTAAGGGCAAACATAACAAACACAACCCAGAGTTGCCGGATCTTCAGCATGAAAACTCTCCCTAGCACTTTCTTATATAGTTTTGTTAATTCTGTATCTTAAACTAATAAATATCCAGCCGGCAGCGATATTTAAAAAAAATTATTCCCTGACTGCAAAGCTGCCTGACAACCTGCTACCCTAGGAACCTTTGCGAACAAACTGATTTTCAGCCTTATGACAACCAAAAAAAAACTTAGTCTCACCAGCCGCATCGTAATAGGTATGCTTGCCGGTATCGCTGTCGGTATCTTCTTTCAGTTTATTCTGGCCGGTGCTGAAGAGCGTCAGCTATCACTGTTGGGGCTGTCGATACCGCTGCGCGCCTTCTTTGTCGATGGTATCTTTCATATTGGTGGTGAGATCTTTATCGCCAGCTTGCGGATGCTGGTAGTGCCGCTGGTGTTTGTATCCTTGGTCTGCGGCACCTGTTCTTTATCCGATACCAGTAAACTGGGGCGGCTTGGCGGTAAATCGATTGGGCTTTATCTGATCACGACCGCGCTGGCAATCAGCCTGGCGATGGCCTTGGCACTGCTTACCGGGCCTGGCGTGGGGGTTGAGCTGCAGGCTGAGTCGACCTTTGATGTCAGTGCCGCACCGTCACTGGCGCAGGTGTTTATCAATATCTTCCCAACCAATCCTATCCAGTCGATGGCCTCTGGCAATATGCTACAGATTATTGTCTTTGCATTACTCTTTGGTATTGCCATGGCGCTTACCGGTAAAGCGGGAGAGCGTCTGGCGGGGATCTTTAACGATTTAAATGAAGTGATACTGCGCCTGGTCACCATACTGATGAATCTGGCACCCTATGGTGTGTTTTTCCTGTTAGCCAAACTCTTTACCTTTATCCGCTACGAGACCATCCTCAACCTCTTTATGTATTTTATGGTGGTTTTAACGGTGCTGCTGGTGCATGGCTTATTGGTTTATCCGGTCATTTTAAAAGCGCTGACCGGCTTAAACCCGATTATCTTTTTAAAGAAAATGCGCGAAGCCGCACTTTTTGGCTTTAGTACGTCCAGCAGCAGCGCCACCTTACCCATCACGATGGAAACCGTAACCAAAAAGCTCGGTGTAAAAAATACCATCAGCTCTTTTACTGTGCCTCTTGGCGCCACCATCAATATGGACGGCACGGCCATTATGCAGGGTGTTGCCACCGTCTTTATTGCCCAACTATTTGGCGTCGACCTTAGCTTTTCTGACTTTTTAATGGTGATCCTCACGGCAACACTGGCGTCAATTGGCACTGCCGGGGTACCGGGTGCGGGTTTAATTATGTTAGCCATGGTACTGCAACAGGTGGGGCTGCCGGTTGAGGGTATCGCGCTGATTATCGGAGTGGATCGCCTGCTCGATATGACACGCACTGCGGTCAATATTACCGGCGATGCCATGGTGTCAGTCGTCGTCGGTAAAAGCGAGGGCGAGTTTGATGAAAGTGTCTTTAACGATCCGCGCGCTGGCTTAAAAGAAGAAAGTATCGACTTTCATCACCTGCGCGATTCCTGAGCGTAACAACGCAGGAATAGCAATGGCAGCTCGCCATTGCCAGCGCGTGTTGACACGTCAACACGCGCTATTCTATTAACCAAATTTTTTCCCATAGTTGACTGGTCGCCAAGCGTCGGCGGCCAAATCCCTGACCGGTAATATCCTGGCTTTGCAGCAACGTGAGCTGATAGCCTGAAAATAGTTGCGCTAATTCATCCGGCAATACCGCAAAAGGTGGCCCCTGACGCTCTGCCTCCGGATATTCAAGACTAATCAACAACAGCGAGGCGCCCAGCGCCAACCACTGCTTTAATTTATCTGCATAGGCCCGGCGCATCGGTGCGGGTAAGGCAATCAGCGCAGCACGATCGTACAGCAGCACCGAGCGCTGGATTAATGCCGCCGGCACCTGAAAGAAGTCACCCTGCCAAAGCTCTATGTCTGAGCTTTGATAATGCACAAAGTCCGGCGCAGCAGCGGGTGACCTATCCACTGTCACGCCAAGCCCCTGTTCGCTAAAGAAATCATGGCAGGCAATAGGTGATAGCTCGAAACCTGTTACCGGCAAAAACTGGCGACCAAACATCAGATCCGGGCTTTTACCGCATAATGGCAGCACTATGCTGTTTAGCGCACCCGCTTTGCTGGCAAGCACGTCAGCCAGATGTGCCTGTAATAACGGATGAGGTTCAGCGAGCTGAAAGCCAAGCTGCTGCTGTTGCCAGCATTGATGCCAAAATGCCTGTTCCATTAGCTTAATGCCAACGCCACTGCTGTAGCTTCTGCCACAGGGCCGTGCCAAAGCTGGCTCCCGCTGTACCCAGTTTTTCTGACAGACGCTTTTTCTGGCTGTATTTAACCTGCAGTACCTGTCGCTGCTGGCAAGCCAGGCATAAGTAACTATCACTGGTACTGATTTCATCAATCAAACCCAGTTCAAGCGCCTGGTAACCAAACCAGTGCTCACCGGTCGCCACTTTATCCAGCGTTAAGGCTGGCCGATGCCGGGCAACGAAAGCTTTAAATAGCTGATGGGTCTCTTCTAATTCTTGCTGGAATTTTTGCCGGCCTTTATCGGTATTCTCGCCGAACAAGGTGACGGTACGTTTAAATTCACCGGCAGTAAATTGTTCAAAATCCACATCATGCTTTTTCAGCAAGCGGTTAAAATTAGGTAACTGCGCAATGACGCCAATGGAGCCGATAATCGCAAAGGGCGCAGCGAGGATCTTATCGGCAACACAAGCCATCATATAGCCGCCACTGGCGGCCACCTTGTCGACTGCCACGGTAAGCGGGATCTGTTGCTGTTTTAGCCGGTCCAGCTGCGACGCTGCAAGGCCATAGCCATGTACCACGCCGCCACCACTTTCCAACTTCAGTAAGACTTCATCCTCTGTGGTAGCAACCGCCAGGATCGCCGAGACTTCTTCACGCAAGGCTTCAGCCTCGTGCGCGTCGATACTGCCATTAAACTCCACCACAAACAGACGTTTGGGTTGCTCAGTTAACTGGTCATAGCTTTTCTGCGCATTCTTCTGCCATTTTCTAAAGGCTTTTTTTGGCAATAAATAGTGCTGTAACAACTCTTGCTGTTGCAGGTAGGCTTCATTCAGGTCATGGATTTCAAGCTGGCCTTTGCGGGGGCGCTGTTTCAGCGCGACGCCGGCGATTAACGCAATAATAATGGCCACAGCAAGAACCAGCGTTGCCGCCTTGGCCAAAAATAAACCATATTCGTAGATAAATGCCAAAATATTCTCCTGCTGCCACTGACGTTATTGCCAAGCGAGTTAAAGATGGCTGCTAAGCCGCTATTATGCTTAACTACTAAATCATAAAGCAACAGCCCGGCGCATTCTGCAGCCGGGCTGTTAGGGGTAAGGTCACTCAGACCTTAATTGCCGGCAATAACCGCCGGATTCTGTACACCAATCTGCTTACCGCGATTCAGGAAGAAAGTTACAGTCTGGAACTGCATCTCACCGGTCGCTGCTGCGCTGGATGCCGGGTTCAGAATAGAACTATGGTCACCCGCTTTAAAGCGCGTCAACGCATTACCTGTCAGCGCTACACCCGGTGCCTGTGCTGGTACAGCAGAGGCATTCAGTAACCGCGCCAAAGGCTCAGTACCGGCCAGCGCCATACGGCCCTGAGCCAGAGCGGTCAGCGGGTTAAAGAAGCCATTAGGAATAACCTGATCTGGCTTATTATCCGCACCGTCGCCAACAACCTCAATAATATAGGTTGGAGTACCACCGGCAACCAGCATTTGCGCGTAGTTATTCGGATCACCACTGTCTGTTACTGTTTGCGCAGCAAAGGCAAACTGCGTCAGGGTCGCAGTAATACGGTTTAACTGCGCGGTATTACCGGTCTGCTGCAAACTGGCAAGATACTGGTTGACGATTGGCGCTGCACAAGCTGGCCAGGTCGCCAGATTTGCCGCGGAAGGCGTACCACAACCTGTATTAGTGGCGACATAGGTTACAAACTGACTGGTCAGTTCACCACCTGCCCCCAACATTACGCTGGCTTTAATCAGCGGACCAAAGGACGCCGAATCTAACAGGAAGTTAGCAACAGCACCGCCAGGCATTGCCAGCACAGCGGTTTCCACCTTAAAGGCGGCATCTAAAGTTGCATTACCCGTTGGAGCATTCGCTAATGCCACCATACCAGTGCCGGTAATACCACCTAATGAATGCCCCAGGAACTGAATGCGGCTCTTGTCGATGGTCACACCGCTGATATTATTCAGCGCAAACCGCAGTGCCAGCATATCGGCAATACTCTGCCGCAGGTTATCCCGCGTCACCAGCAGGTTTGACAGGTTCATATAGTCGGTAGCGGCATTAGTCGACGCATTAAAGTTAAAGGTGCGATCGGCCGTTGAGAAGCTAAAACCACGGCTGCCGTGTAACGGATGGTCAATAGCAACAGTGGCGAAACCCTGTGAAGCCAGCGTGCCGGTAATTGCCAGCATATCCTCTTTGCGGGAGGTGATACCGTGCTGCAAAATCACCACCGGCCAGCCTGCTGCCGGCATCGGGATCACATTGCTATCAGGCACTGTCATCTGCACTGGAACAGTCTGGTAGCTATTAATCTTCGGAATAATATTAAATTTCGTCAGATGACGGGCACTGTCTACGCCCAAATCACGTAAGGCGCCATTACTGACCGCCTGACAGAAGCCATCATTTTCTGACACCGGTGTCGATGGTTTCATGCTCGGTGGTAAGGCAGCGATAATGGCACCACTATCACAACGTGCCAACCAGCGCGTATTTAACGGCGCCGTTACGTTCTCAGCAGAAGGTACGCCGAGGAAGTATGGCAGCGTCAGGCTACCTTGATATAAACGGGTGTTCTGAAAGGCAGGAGAGCTAGCGAATGCCGGATTTACTTGAGAAACAGTAAAGCCTGTATCTTGCACCACTAAAGCGCCCGGTGCATAACCGGTCGGGGTTGGCGAAGCCATCAGTTGTTTCAGATTAGCCAGTACCGCCCCGGTAGACTGGGTCGTAATGGCGGCAGAATAGATAATACTCTCGGATGGCAAGCCCTGACCGCGCATCGTATTTTCGAAGCTGTTGATCACTGCTTGCAAACCGCGCTGGGATTCTGTTGCCAAAGGCAAGGTTGCCAGATCTTGTTTCACCAGCTCGTAGGTTGTTGAAGGCTTAATTGCCGCGCCTGTGCTGTCTTTTAAGCCATTTGTCAGCGCCAGCAAATAGGTAGTCGCCGCTTCTAATGGTTTAAGCGGAATCACCGCAACACTGTTACCACTACCGGCAGAAACGAAATCAACGCCATATTGTAATTCTGACACGATCTTACACGCCAGGCCGCGTGGTACAGCACGGCAAGCGGTATCCGGAGACGCCGGATCGCCCATCAGTGCTTTAAATAACCGCACTGAACCCGGCGCTCTTGCGGAGTCCATATTCAAACTTACACCAGCCGGGAAGCTTAAGGCGATACTGAACGGGTTTTGCGTTGACCAGCCATCTAATGCGCCAAGCGCGACCTGTGGATTGGTGTAATCAGGCGCGGCACCGGCATCAAGCGTAAGAGTGCCATCGGTAGTACCCTGAAATAATAAATCGTTCGGAACTGAGACTTGCCCGGCGGTAGGATCAAAAACAACCCGGGCACTTGGAATAACATTACCACTTTGCCCGACATCCTGTTTGATGTCGTCTAACGAATCACCACAAGCTGCTAAACCGAGCGCCGCGGTGACAGCAATACTGATTGCCAGCTTCTTCATAATTTCTCCCCTGTCCATCACTGGTATTTTTTTATTGCAAAGCAAAATCTTACTTTACTTATTCTGAATTTGGCGACTGTTAGCGACTAACAGCTACGACCAGTTAAAGTTAACCCAAAGTTTTCAAGATCGCTAGAGTAAAAACACAGATATCGTGAAGAAAGGTGCAAAATAGTGTTATTGGGCGTATCCTGTCGCCATTTTTTTACACGACGAGTCTGTTATGCAAATACCTCAACACTACAGCGCAGTGCCTGGCGTGCTGCAAGATAAAGTGATTCTGGTTACCGGTGCCGGCGATGGTATCGGTAGAACCGCCGCTATGACTTTTGCCCAGTATGGTGCGACCGTCATTTTACTGGGTAAAACCACCAACAAACTCACCGCAGTTTATGATGAGATTGTAGCGGCAGGCTATCCGGAACCGGCGATAGTGCCGCTGGATCTGAAAGGCGCGACCAAGAAACATTATCAGGATATGGCCGCTACCATTCAGGCAGAGTTCGGGCGCTTAGATGGCCTGTTACATAATGCCGGCTTACTTGGCGTGCTAACCCCTTTTGAACATATCGACCTGCCAACCTGGCAGGATATTATGCAGGTTAATGTTACGGCACCGATGCTGATGACACAGGCACTGTTGCCGGTACTAAAGCAAAGCGCACACCCCTCTGTCGTCTTTACCTCTTCCGGTGTTGGCCGCAAAGGTCGTGCTTTCTGGGGCCCTTACGCGGTATCAAAGTTTGCCACCGAAGGCTTAATGCAAATTCTGGCTGATGAACTCGATCAAACCAGTTTACGGGTTAACTGCATTAATCCGGGCGCCACCCGCACCAGTATGCGCGCCAAGGCCTATCCGGGTGAAGACGCACAGAAGTTGAAAACACCGGCTGATCTGATGTGGCTGTATCTCTATCTGATGAGTGATGACAGTATCGGCGTGACCGGGCAGTCGCTCGACGCCCAACCGAAATAACACAGCTTTAAATAACAAAAACCCGGTCATGCCGGGTTTTTTCAGCACTGCTGTAAGGATAAAGCTTAGCGGCTTTGCAGGATCTCACCACCATTGGCTGCAGCCCAAGCATTCCAGATGGCAACTTTCTGATTAAAATTGGCCACCGCTTGCTCTGTGGCTTCAGTAAGTAAACGCTCAATATCTTTGGCGAATTTTTTATCAACCTTAGCCGCTGGTACGACATCAATACCGCGCTCTTGCAAACCTTTCTTCATGGTATGAGTGCGTAATAATTGCAGCTTGCCATTCTCAACATAAAAATACTGACTATCTTTGTTCAGTGTTTTGAATTTTGGTTTAACTGGCTTTTTATCTGCGTTCTTTTCTGTTTCAACAGTTACCGGCACAACATCCTGTACCTGTTTGTAACCTAACTGCTCCAGTGTAAATCCTTTTTCACGGGCGAAACGTTCAATCTCGTTGATGGCATCGATCTCTGACTGGCGCTCCGCCAGTACAGTTTGCAGTGTTTCCAGAACATCATTTAACTTAGCTAACGTAAGTTCCTTGGCTGCTTTTTTTAATTCGCGCTTATCAAGTAATATCGACATCTTTGACTCCCGTTTAATATTCCACTTAATCATAACTGATGCACATAGTATTGAGAAGTCTTATTATTAAATGAAAGCAAGGCATAATTAAACGTCAGGATGTTATTGCGTTGATATTCTATTCAATTGCAGTATCGTTAAGTTGTCATAGTTCCAATGACTGCAAGCCCCCGGCGTTAATTGGCTGGTCGGGCTTGTGCTTTAACAGGAATCCGCTATCGTGACGCCAATTTCGTGCTTTGGTAAGAAAAATGGCAAATTTTGCAGAACTCTTTAGCAATAATAAAAACTGGGCCGACCGCATAGAACGTGAACAGCCCGGTTTCTTTAAACAATTATCGGAACAACAAGCGCCAGAGTATCTGTGGATCGGTTGCTCTGATAGCCGGGTTCCGGCTAATGAAATTGTTGGGCTAATGCCAGGCGAACTCTTTGTGCATCGTAACGTGGCTAACCTGGTGGTGCACTCCGACATGAACTGCCTGTCAGTATTGCAATACGCCATTGATATTCTTAAAGTAAAGCATATTCTGGTGGTCGGCCATTATGGCTGTGGTGGCGTGAAGGCTGCTTTGCTGAATCAGCGGGTCGGCTTTGTCGATAACTGGCTACGTAATGTCAAAGATGTGTATGCCCTGCACCGCCAGCAAATTGATTGCCTGGAAACCGAAGACCAACGTGTTAACCGCTTGATTGAGCTAAATGTGGTCGAGCAGGTTAAGAATCTTTGCCATACCAGTTTTGTGCAGGAAGCCTGGGAGCGGGGTCAGCAACTGTCGGTGCATGGCTGGGTCTATAGCTTACGCAATGGCCGGGTCAAAGATCTTAAAGTTAGCCACTCCAGTCTGGAACAAATCGATAAGATCTACGCCCTGGACCCGCAGGAGCTGCCTGATACATACTAAAACAATACCCGCGAGCCTGTACAGCTTAGCTCAGACATCGGCACTGGCCCGGGGATGCATGCAGCTTACAGGATCACGGTTTTGTTACCGTGCACAAAGACACGATCTTCAGTAATAAAGGTTAAGGCTTCACTTAACGCCGCTTTCTCGACATCGCGACCAGCTTTCTCCATATCCTCTGCACTGTAACTGTGATCCACCGGTAACACTTTTTGCTGAATAATGGGCCCCTCATCCAAATGATTATTCACAAAATGGGCGGTGGCACCAATAATTTTTACCCCACGTTCAAAAGCCTGCTGGTAGGGTTTAGCCCCGATAAAGGCCGGTAAAAAGCTGTGATGGATATTGATAATCCGGTTTGGGTAACGGGCAACAAAGGCCGGGGTCAGGATACGCATAAATTTGGCCAGGATCAGATATTGCGGCTGATAAGGCGTAATGACTTCCAGCAGCGCCTGCTCGTGCGCCTCGCGACTCAATCCTTGGTGACTGACAAAATGATAGGGAATATCAAAACGCTTTGCTAACTGCGCCAACTCTGGATGATTGCCGACAATAGCGGCTATCTCCAGCTGCAGCGAGCCGTCGTAGACTTTCATCAGGATATCGCCCAGACAGTGCGCTTCCTTGGTAACCATGATGACGACCCGCTTTGCCTGTCGGCTTAGCAAACTACGGCTGCTACCTGCTGGCAAAGCCCGATCCAGATCGGCCAGTAAGGTCGTTTCATTAAAGATGCCGTCCAGCTCGGTGCGCATATAAAACTGCCCGCTGACCGGATCAACGTACTCGGTATTACGGCTGATATTCAATTGGTGCTTGTAGCAAATATTGGTGATCTGCGCGATCAGCCCCTTGGAGTCGGGACATTCGGTTAATAGGATGCGCTGTTCCATAAAGTCATTCCACTGCATGCTTGGCTTATCATCATAGTCCGCATTCTGACAACATATCCATCTGGCGTCAAAACCATTTAGATGGCCAAACCAACTTTGCTTGTTGTTTGCCGCCCCGGCTTGCATAATAAAGTCTGAATAAAAACGCTGACTTAACCAAGCGAGCAGGATGACAGAGCAGTATCAGATGCAGGTGATCGGTTATATTGAATCACCTTATAAACAAAAGTTTGCGATCCCACGCCAGCCAGGCCTGATTGCGGCAGCACATGGCAAACTGGTGCTGCGAGCTCCCTTTGCAGACGAAACCTTTGTCCGGGGTATTGAGGCCTTTAGCCATTTGTGGTTGCTGTTTGTGTTTCATGAAACCGCGGATAAGGGTTGGTCACCATTGGTACGCCCACCTCGCTTAGGCGGCAACGTCCGTAAAGGCGTCTTCGCCACCCGGGCGACATTTCGCCCCAACCCGATAGGTATGTCGGTGGTGAAGCTGGAAGGCGTGAGCCAGAAAAAGGGACAAATCGAGTTGCTAATCAGTGGGCTGGACTTACTACACGGTACGCCCATCCTTGATATCAAGCCTTATCTGCCTTACTCAGACGCCTTGCCGCATGCCAGCGGCGGCTTTGCGGATGCGGCACCAGAAACCACTATGACCGTCAGTTTTTCAGAGGATGCGGCCGGCTTTTGTCAGCGCCAGCGTGCTTATCCGGAGCTGCAGAATCTGATCGAACAAGTGTTAAAACAGGATCCGCGGCCGTCTTATAAAAAGCAGCGCCAAAGTGAACAACATTACGGTATGACACTGTATAACTTTAATATTAAGTGGACTGTTAATGGAGAACATAACCATGTTACTGAAATCCTTCAGTTGCCTGAGCCTGATTGCCAGCAGTAGTCTGGCACTGGCGATCCCGGCGTTACCCGAACCGGTCAGTAACAATGCCGTTGCTGCAACCAGTATCCGGGATAAAACCTATATTTTATCGGTTGGCGGCCTGGGGCCCGGTAAACAAATCAGTGATCAGCACAATAAAGTCTGGCTGCATACGCTGGGAGAATTTAGCTGGAGCACTTTACCTACCCTACCCAGCCAGCAGCGACTGGCTGGCCGTATCGGTAGCAGTGCGGTGGCACTGAATAACAACTTCTTTATCTTTGGCGGCGCCCTGGTGCAGGCCGATGGTTCAGCCATTACTGCGAGCGATAGCTACCGCTTGGATCCGGTCACGCGGCGCTTTACCCGTCTGAATGATATGCCAGTGCCGGTTGACCATGCTGCGGCAGTGCCACACCAGAACCGTTATATTTATCTGGTCAGCGGCTGGAGCGACCATGGCACCGTCAATCTGGTGCAGGTATTTGATAACTTTACCCAGCGCTGGGCGCAGGCCACACCTTTTCCCGGTGCGCCGGTATTCGGCCATGCAGCCACCATCGCCGCCAATCAGTTAGTTGTCTGTGATGGCGTCACCCTGCATTACGCCAAAGACCAGGCGCCAGCGTTACAAAAATCACCGGCTTGCTGGGCAGGTACTCTGGGTAGCGATCCGCTTAAAATCAGTTGGCGCCAGATCCCGCATCCCGATCAACAGGGCCGGTATCGTTTAGCCGCCAGCACAGTGCGCCTGAATGGTGAAGAATTTGCAGCCTTTATCGGCGGCAGTGCTACCCCCTACCGCTTAAATGGTGTCGGCTATCAGGGCGAGGCCGCAGAACCCTCGGCTGCGGTGTGGCTATACTCACCAAAGCAGCAACGCTGGTTTAAAGGCGAGGCCGCCACCGCAGTGATGGACCTGCGGGCTTTGGTGGAGATCAACGGCAGTTTTTACAGCCTTGGCGGGATGCTCGCACAGCAGCAAGTGACCAATCAGGTAATTAATCAGCAGATTAAACTTCTGCCCGAGTAAAAGCGTTGCTAGAATAGCCGCCACTTAAGAATAAGCTTTTTGCAGAGAATCGCATGCGCACCAGTCAGTATTTATTATCGACCATGAAAGAGACCCCGGCCGATGCCGAGGTGATCAGCCACAAACTTATGCTGCGCGCCGGGATGATCCGTCGTCTGGCCTCGGGTATGTACACCTATCTGCCCTCTGGTGTGCGGGTGCTGCGTAAAGTTGAGCAAATTGTCCGCGAAGAAATGAATAAAGCCGGCGCCATTGAGGTATTAATGCCGCTGGTACAACCGGCTGAGCTGTGGCAGGAGTCGGGGCGCTGGGAGAAAATGGACGCTGAGCTACTGCGCTTTGTTGACCGCCACCAGCGCGACTTTGTACTGGGGCCAACCCATGAAGAAGTTATTACCGATCTGGTACGCCGCGAAATCACCAGCTATAAACAGCTGCCACTGAATCTGTATCAGATCCAAACCAAATTCCGCGATGAGCGCCGGCCACGGTTTGGCGTAATGCGCGCCCGTGAATTCCTGATGAAAGACGCCTACTCTTTCCACTTAAGTCAGGAATCGCTGCAGCAAACCTATGACGCGATGTATAGCGCCTACTGCAATATTTTTAACCGCTTAGGTCTGGACTACCGGCCGGTGCTGGCTGATACCGGCGCTATCGGTGGCAGTGTCTCGCACGAGTTCCATGTCCTTGCTGCCTCAGGTGAAGATGCGATTGCCTTTTCAGATACCAGCGATTACGCCGCAAACATCGAAATGGCGGAAGCCAAGGCACCGGCAGGCTCCCGCCCTGCCCCGACGCAGCAGCTGACACAGGTAGCAACCCCTGGCGCGAAAACGGTCGCTGAAGTTGCCGCGCTGTTACAGCAGCCGGCCAGTCAAATCAGCAAAACGCTGATAGTCTATGCCGCCAAACCCAGTGACGATGCGCCCCAGACGTTGGTCGCCCTGGTACTGCGTGGCGATCACGAATTAAACGAAATCAAAGCCGAAAAGCTGCCACAAGTTGCCAGCCCGCTGGTGTTTGCTTCGGAAGAAGAAATCCGCGCCGTGATGGGTGCCGGCCCGGGTTCATTAGGCCCGGTAAAGTGTCCGTTGCCGCTGATTGTCGATCGTAGCGCGGCGCATCTGGCCGATTTTAGCTGTGGTGCTAATCAGGATGGCTTCCATCTGACCGGTGTTAACTGGGACCGCGATGTCACCGATTATCAGGTTGCCGACCTGCGCAATGTGGTGGAAGGCGATGCCAGTCCCTGCGGCTTTGGTAAGCTGGTGATCAAGCGCGGTATTGAAGTGGGCCATATCTTCCAACTGGGTGACAAATACTCACAGGCGATGAAAGCCGGCGTACTGAACGAAGAAGGTAAGCACCAGATCATGACCATGGGCTGCTATGGCGTTGGCGTGTCCCGTATCGTGGCTGCCGCCATCGAGCAAAACCATGACGAGCGCGGTATTATCTGGCCTGACGCGATAGCGCCATTTCAGGTGGTGTTAATTCCGATGAATATGCACAAATCAGTACGGATCGCCGAAGCCACTGAACTGCTGTACCAACAGCTTACTGCTGCCGGTATTGAAGTCCTGTTTGATGATCGTAAAGAGCGCCCAGGTGTGATGTTTGCCGATATGGAGCTGGTCGGTATTCCGCATCATATTGTCATCGGCGAGCGTAACTTGGATAACCGTCAGGTGGAATATAAAAACCGCCGCAGCGGTGCCACCGAGTTGCTGGCTATCGATGAGGTGCTGGCCTTTGTTAATCAGCAGCTAAAACGCTGAGTGACCGCTTGATAGGATAAAGGCAGCCGAGGCTGCCTTTATTTTTTTCGTTTTTAAATGTCAGAGCGTACCTTTTAGCGGGATCTTAATATAACGGCTGCCGTTTGCCTCCGCCTGCGGTAACTGCCCGCCGCGAATGTTCACCTGCACCGACGGATAAATCAGCCGTGGCACCGCCAGCGTTTTATCGCGCGCTTCACGTCTGGCAACAAAATCTGCCTCAACCGTATCGGCTTTGACATGGATATTCTGCTGTTTTTGCTCGGCGACGGTGGTTTTATATAACAGTTCGCGGCCATTCGGCTGATAATCGTGGCACATATAGATCACGGTTTCCTCCGGCAGCTGGTAGATACGCTGGATCGAGCGATACAGAATATGGGCATCGCCGCCAGGGAAATCACAGCGCGCTGTGCCCGCATCAGGCATAAACAAGGAGTCACCCACAAACAAATTACCGGCTATCAGATAACTGACGCTGTCGTTGGTGTGACCAGGCGTATTGATCACCTTAGCTTTAATGGCACCAATCTGAAATTCCTCATTATCAGCAAATAACTTATCAAAATAATCGCCCTTGGCCAGCAGCTCTTGATCACTGATATTAAATACCACCTTAAAGGTTTGCTGCACCTTACGGATCCCCTCGCCAATGGCAATGCTGGCACCGGTTTGCTGCTTTAAATAATGTGCTGCTGATAAATGATCGGCATGGGCATGCGTCTCAAGCACCCATTGCAGCGTGAGGTTGTTAGCCTTTAAAAACGCCAGCATCTTATCGGCATCAATGGTGCTTACCGCGCCAGCTGCTGCATCATAGTTTAATACCGGATCGATAATCGCAGCCTGGCCCGTTGCTTTATCTGCTACCACATAGCTAAAGGTGCAGCTGTCGTGATCAAAGAACATTTCAATCAGCAAATTTTGTTGTGACATCGCATTCACCCTCTAAAATTAGTTAAAGCTAAATTTTAGTTGCAGCTTAGCGAAAAGGCGCCTAGAATGCAAACAAGTTATAAGCATATTCCAAAATAGAATATGGAGTCCAAATGTTCGTATTACTTGGCGCACTTATTATCGGTATCAGTTTAGGTCTGTTCGGCTCGGGCGGTTCTATTCTGACGGTGCCGGTGCTGTTGTATTTACTGCAGATGCCGGCGGAGCTGGCCATCGCCTCGTCGCTGCTGATTGTGGCCGGTATTAGTTTGCTCGGTTCCGCACAAAATGCCTGGCAAAAGCGCATTAGCTGGCGCCATCTGTGGTGGTTTGGTGTTCCTGGTATGTTTGGTACTTACGGTGGCGCCTGGATAGGAACCCTGGTCGATAGCCGCTGGCAGCTACTCGTCTTCGCAATCCTGATGGTGGTTGCTGCCATTTTTATGTGGCGCAACCACCAGCAGGAAACAGCAAATCAACGACCATTTCAACCGGCCAAAGTGGTGGCCGACGGTTTAGTTGTTGGCGCCATTACCGGCTTTGTCGGTGTTGGTGGCGGCTTTTTAATTGTGCCAGCGCTGGTACTGATGGGCGGCTTGCCTTTGGGTATCGCCGTGGCGACCAGCCTTGGCATTATTGCGATGAAGTCATTTGCTGGTTTTACCAAATATTATCTGGCTTTTAGTGCGGCCGGCATGAGCTTTAACTGGCAGGTGATTGCGATAATGGTACTGGCGGGCTTTGTTGGCAGTTTCGCCGGTAACTGGCTGGGTCAAAAATTGCCAAAAGCAAAATTACAGAAAGGCTTTGCCCTCTTCCTGGCAGTAATGGCGGTAGTGGTGATTAGCCAATCAGTACTGAAATAACTTAATGCTTGCAACTTAACGGAGATCCCTATGAAAACCTCACAACAGCTGGTCGCCGAAGCTAAAGCGGCAATTAAAGAAGTCGATGTTGTTCAGCTGGCTGCTTACCTGCAGCAGCAAAGCGAACCCTTACTGATTGATGTGCGTGAACCGGCTGAGTTTACCCAGGCCCATATCGTTGGCGCGGTAAATTACCCGCGTGGCGTGTTAGAAATGCAATTACCTAATCATCCACTGGTCGCCGCCAGTGGCTGCGCCGCTGAAGTGGCGTTAGCGCAACTAGCGGAGCGACCGCTCTATCTGATTTGCCGCTCCGGTGCCCGCTCAGCCCTGGCAGCAGAATCATTACTGCGCATGGGCTTTAGCGATGTCTATTCGGTTGCCGGCGGTATGCAGGCCTGGCAAGACGCCGGTTATCCTGTTAAAGCGTAGGAGGTTTAAATGGAAAACTTTACCCCGGTATCTGCACTATTAGGCGGTGCGTTAATCGGCTTGGGCACCTTATTATTATTGGTTGGCCTGGGCCGAATTGCCGGTATCTCTGGCATTACCAGCGCCCTGTTATTTCAGAAAGACGACAAGCTCTGGCGGCTTGCCTTTGTGCTCGGCTTAGTTGCAGGACCACTGTTAACAGCCCTGTTTTATCAGGACTTTAGCTATAGCACACCTGAGCTTAGTCCCTTTACGCTGGCCGCGGGTTTGTTGGTTGGCCTGGGCACCGCCTGGGGCTCAGGTTGCACTTCTGGCCATGGCGTGTGCGGGATTGGCCGCTTTTCGCCACGGTCCTTAGCGGCCACCCTGGTTTTTATGCTGTTTGGCGTGCTGGCCGCCAGCCTGCTGTTTTAAGGAGTCAACCATGAAACTCTTAATCGCTTTTCTCGCCGGTTTACTGATGTCAGTGGGCATGGCCATCTCGAAAATGATTGACCCACAGAAAGTGCTGGCTTTTCTTGATCTGAGTGGCGACTGGGACCCGAGTTTAGCACTGGTTATGGCCGGCGCTCTGGCGGTGTATTCTGTCGGCTACCGGTTATTTATCCATAAGCCGGCGCCATTGTTTGATAAACAGTTTTATCTGCCCACAGCCCGTTATATCGATAACCCCTTATTGATTGGTGCTGCCGTCTTTGGTTTAGGCTGGGGCATGGTCGGTTACTGTCCGGGACCGGCAATCAGTGCTTTATCCTCAGGCAGTAGCGGTACCCTGGGTTTTGTTTTGGCGATGACCGCAGGCTGGTTTATTGCCCGAAAAATCAAACTGCCGTTTTCACAGGCATAACCTTCTTTGTCTGACTCCCGGCTAAACCACCGGGAGTCTCTCTTCTTATCATAATGCTATCTTGGCGCCAGCGAAAAACTAGGCTATTGTCTGTAGCAACAGTCTGAAACCAGCGTTTTGGTCCGGGTATACTATTTGTTTTGTCGCCACAAGGCGTTAAACAACAGCGAACCCCGCCGAGATCAAAGTTTCGCTTATCCTTTATGTTATGCTGCTTGAAAAACAGAAGAGGTCTCAGTCGTAATGGAGAGATTCATGGCCCTGTACAGCTTTATTGAGCGTAGTTTTTTCTTTACCCTTAACCGAAAAATTGCCGGCAATATGCTGTTTATTGGTATTTTCTTTGGTTTGGCGTTATGGATGGCGTATCCGGCTAATGGCGATGCAACACTTTGGTGGTTGTTATTGTTAAGTGGCACAGTCGCTTTTTTGTTTACCGGGTTTTATCTGCGGCACCTGATTGTACGGCCGGTACAGGCGCTGGTTGGCACCCTACATGAAAGCAATCGTCAGGGCGCTGATCTCAGTCAGCGCTTACCGGCCTTCACCTTTGACGAATTCCGCACCCTGTCGGAAGAGTTTAATCATTTTGTTGGCCAGCTCAGTGAAGTATTAACAAAAGTTCACTTACAAGCCAGCGACAACCATCAGATCAATGAGCAAGTATCTGACGCGGTTAAACATACCCGCCGTAATTTACAGGACACCGAACATCGTAATCAGCAGATCCGCAAAGATAGTGATGAAGTGATCGAGTACCTGGCCAGGATCGTGCAAAGCAGTGACCAAATGGGCCAGGTCACTAATCTGGCAGCGGATAAAGCCAAAGTCGCCAGTGGTCAGATGCAGCAACTGAATCGCCAATTAGCCGCTATTGCCGGCCTACTGGATTCCTTTGGCGCCACCATCAATGGTCTACAGAAAAACTCGGAAAACGTGCGGCAAATCCTGGTCATGGTCGAGGGTTTTTCTGACCAGACTAATCTGTTAGCGCTAAATGCCGCCATTGAAGCTGCCAGAGCCGGGGATGCAGGCCGTGGCTTTGCCGTGGTTGCCGATGAAGTCCGTACGCTGGCCGCCAAAGTTAATGATGCCACGAAACAAATTTCAGGCTTCCTTAATGATATGGAGCGGCTGGTCAAGGAAACCAAGCAAGAATCGGATAGCCTGAATCAACAGGCTAAAGATGCCAGCAGCCAGATCCATGACACCAATCGCGAATTTTCATTGCTGCAAACCGAGTTACAGTCAGCCCAGGGCGGCATGAAAAATATCAGCGGCAGCGTATCCAGTCTGGAACAAAAATATCAGCAAACGCAGGGACATTTGAGCGCCATCGAACAGATGACCAATCAGGCCTATCAACAAATGGCCGCCATCGATGAGGCCGCCCGCAACTTACTTAATGGCACAGCAGCAACGCAGGCGCAATTAGCGCGCTTCGCCCGCAAGAGTTAGTCATGGGCTTGCCAGGGAAAATGCAACGCCCCTGTAGTCCGGACTATATTGACACCGCCCTGTTGGTAAGGCGGTGCTAACCATGCTGGTAAAATTGCTCAGCCGTCGCCATCGTTGGTTACTTGGGTTATTTAGTGCGCTGCTGTTTGCTGGCAGCATTATGCTGGTTGAGTTTTTTCACCAGAACCTATTACAGAAACTGACGCTTGAGCAACAGCAGAGTCTGAGCCGGCAGTTATCCTTGGTCAGAGCTAATATTGAGTCTGAACTTAATGCCAATATTTTTCTGGCCGATAGTCTGGCCACCATTATCAGCGTTAACCCCTCTTCTGGCCCTGACGACTGGGAGTTACTAGCACAGGCCCTGATGCGAAAAGCAACCAGTATCCGTAATATCGCCGTGGCTCCCGATAATGTGATTCGCTTTATTTACCCAATAGAGGGCAATCATGCCGCGCTCGGTCTGGATTACCGTACTGTCCCGGCACAATTTCGCACAGTGGAGCTGGCTCGGCAGCGTCAGGATATTATGATCGCCGGCCCCCTGACCTTGGTGCAGGGGGGAACAGCGGTGATCGCCCGGATGCCGATTTTTAATGATGCGCCAACCAATCAGCAATATTGGGGCACTTGTAGTGTCGTTATCGATATCGACAAACTGTTCCAAAGCACAGGTTTATTCGAACTGGCTAGCCAGGGCCAGTTGGCGATGCGTGGCGTGGATGGCACTGGTGCTGAAGGAGAGCTGTTTTGGGGGGATGCAGCCGTCTTTACCAATGCCTTTGCCATCGAGAATATTCGCCTGTTAAGCGGCAGCTGGCAAATTGCTCTTGCCTTACCTCAGGACCAACAAGGGCGGTTTGGCTTAAGTAGTCTGTTAGTCAGGCTGGTGGGTTACAGCCTGTGTATCTTGCTCTTTCTGGCACTATTTAGTCTTTACTACGCCTATCGACAAGCTCGCTTAAATGCATTGCAAGACCCGCTTACCTTGCTGCCGAATCGTCGCTTTGCCATGCAATTACTGGAAAGGCTGGTTAATGAAAAGGCGGAGTTTAGTATTCTTAGCCTGGATCTGGATAAATTTAAAGAAGTGAATGACAACTATGGTCATGCTGTGGGAGATGCTCTGCTACAAGAGGTCGCCAAACGACTGCAGGCCGGCTTGCGGGCTTCAGATCACGCCTGTCGCTTATCTGGTGATGAATTTCTGGTAATCTTACCTCGCGTACATCGCGAGAAAGACTTGCAGCACATTATCAACAAGGTATCGGCACGGCTTAGCGACACCGTTTTCGTATTTAACGACAAGCAGTTTCAGATCCAATACAGCCTGGGTTATGCCAGCTTTCCAATTCATGCGACTGAGCTTGATAAACTACTACATTTTGCCGATCTGGCGATGTACCAGCAAAAAGCCGCACATAAAGCCAATGCTTAACTGACTAGCCAGTTGATTTTTAACAGAGAGCAACCGACTGAACTACCGCTTGGCGGCTGTAAATTGCATGGAACGTAAAGTGGCGGAGCGGACGGGACTCGAACCCGTGAACATTTTGGCGCTGGCGTGACAGGCCGGCTGATTTTTAACAGAGAGCAACCGACTGAACTACCGCTCAGGCTTACTAAATTGCTTGTGGAATTAAAGTGGCGGAGCGGACGGGACTCGAACCCGCGACCCCCGGCGTGACAGGCCGGTATTCTAACCGACTGAACTACCGCTCCGCGCTGGAGTGAGCTACTGCTCAGGTGAAAACTTACTGAAGTGGCGGAGCGGACGGGACTCGAACCCGCGACCCCCGGCGTGACAGGCCGGTATTCTAACCGACTGAACTACCGCTCCGGATCAGGAAGCTGTTTCGATGCTAGTGGCGGAGCGGACGGGACTCGAACCCGCGACCCCCGGCGTGACAGGCCGGTATTCTAACCGACTGAACTACCGCTCCGGAAAGCATCGAAAATTGGCGGAGCGGACGGGACTCGAACCCGCGACCCCCGGCGTGACAGGCCGGTATTCTAACCGACTGAACTACCGCTCCGCGCAGTGCACCAAACTATCAGATGGGTATCGTCTGGTGCGGCGGGAATGATACGGATATGCCCCAAAGCCGTCAACATCTTTTTTGTCGCTTTTGCCTATTCCTTAATCATCCGGTAAAGAAAGGTCCAGAATATCGTCTTTTTGTGGCGGCTTACTGGTAGTTGCCGTGGTTTTCTTCGCCGCGACCGGAGGTTCTGGCTTGGCTTTGCGCCAGAACAACAGTGCGTTCAACCCCTTACCAGTCATCACCAACCAGAACAATACGCCCCCCAGGGTAACAATAATCAGATTTGACAGAATTACCAATAACCAGGGAAAGCCAGCTTCTGGCGCGGCGGGAGGAGTATCAGCAGCCTGGTTGACCGGCGTCTCAATTACAGGCTCAATTGCCAGTGCTTCCTGAGCCTGCTGCATAACCAAAAACCGCTCTTCCGGCAGATTAAGCACAAATTCACGACCGTCCTGCATATTACCAAATACCGACAGATTCAACAGATAGCTACCATGACCACGATTTTCTACTGTGACCTCCCGCGCCTGCTCAGGCTCGGTTATTGCAAACTGAAAACTGTCACCGTCCGGATAACGGATCAGCCCCTGAAACAACAATGTATCCGCATCGACCAGTTCAGAGGTTTTGGTCAGTCGCAGCAGATGCGGTTGTGTCATCTCCCGGGAATTAACAAACTCGATTGCCACCGGAGCTGGCGCCACCCGCACCGGGGCTTGCTCCAACTCACGGCTATATAGTGGCGTACGGACAATAAAACGCGGGATCCATTCCCCGGCACCGAAGTTCAGATTAACTTCACCGGTAAAAATACCGTCCCGCGCACTGGCATCATAACCGCGACCATCATCACGAAAGGTCGCAACCTCCGCCAGGCCACGGCCATAGTTCTCCATATCCGGGTTATTGGTACTGACAAATAACACCTGCATGGTCAGGATTTCGCGAAAATCTCTGGCATTCACTAACTGGTCGCCGTCCATCAGCCGGGCGGTCAATTTAAAGGTTTCACCCACCATTAAGGCGCTGGGAAGAGGGTCAACGTCCAATTCAATATCAGTGAGGACCAGTACCCGGCTTTCTGGCAAAATCCGCCCTACTGCCTGCCAGGGGCCTGGCATCGGCTCGTTGATTTCAATCAAATCGTAACTGGCTGCATCATGCCAGCGCATATTGTGATCTTTCGCTGTATTGTAGAAGACTTTACTGCCGTCAGGACGCACTAATACGATAGACGCGGTGCCCGGGCGACGGAAAAATACTAATGTAATGCTCTTGACACCATCATCAATCCGAAAGCGGTTATCAAGCAGCGGGATCTGATTACGGGTTGGCAGTTGCTCTAATATCGTCAGACCAGGTTCATCCCGTTTTGGCGCGTTATCGTCCTGAGCCTGAACCGGCAGCAGTAAAGATAAAAATAGACACAGTACTAGACGCGCCACAGGCAGGTTCCTCCTTTTTTCTGCACCAAATCCAAACGGCTCTCATGTGCAGCGACTTCCGACTCTGACGCCCGGATCACCTTTAAACGCCCCTGGCGCTGAATATGCAGTGGACTTTGTTGCTCGAGCTGTTCGGCTTGCTCTTCGGCCGCCAGATTAAGGCTGACCTGACCACCGGTCATCAGCAGATACACATCTGCCAGAATTTCCGCATCCAATAAAGCGCCGTGCAAGGTCCGATGGCTGTTATTAATATCGTAGCGTCTGCAAAGCGCATCCAGATTATTTTTTTGCCCCGGGTGCAGTTCACGAGCTAACAGCAAGGTATCAACGATAGTGCAATACTGGGCGACCGGCGGCAGCGCCGGCCGGAGCAAAGCAAATTCATGATCAATAAAGCCGACGTCGAAGGCCGCATTGTGGATCACTAACTCGGCACCCTGAATGTACTGGTAAAAACTCTGCGCTATTTCCCGGAACTTCGGCTCAGCAGCCAGACGCTCATTGGTGATACCGTGTACCGCTATCGCCTCAGCATCAATTTCCCGCTCCGGATTGATATATACATGGAAATTGTTACCGGTGAAACGGCGGTTTACTAGCTCGACGCAACCGATCTCAATAATACGGTGGCCTTCTTTTGGGCTGATGCCGGTGGTTTCAGTGTCGAGAATAATTTGTCGCTTTGCCATCTACTGTTTCGCTTTTTCACTGGATTTACGCTAGATTATACGCCGTTTTCAGCTTAGGAAAGGCCAAATGCAGAAAAGTGTTGCAATCTATACCGATGGATCCTGTCTCGGCAATCCCGGACCCGGCGGCTATGGTACCATTCTGTGCTACCAGCAACATCGCAAAGAGCTGAGTGCAGGCTTTCGACTGACGACCAACAACCGGATGGAACTGCTGGCCGCAATCGTCGGCCTTGAAGCATTAAAAAGTCCTTGCCGCGTCGATTTAACTACCGATAGCCAATATGTCAGGTTGGGTATCACCCAGTGGCTGGCAGGCTGGAAACGCAATAACTGGAAAACCAGTCAGAAGCAAGCGGTGAAAAATCAGGACTTATGGCAACGCCTGGATGCAGCCTGTCAGGGTCATCAGATAAGCTGGCACTGGGTAAAGGGTCACAATGGTCATCCGGAAAACGAACGCTGTGATGAATTAGCCCGCAATGCCGCCAGTGCGACACCGGCGGCCATTGATAGCGGCTTTGAAGCGAGTCAGGCCGCTATTTAGCTATTCGGCTTGTAGCAGCTGTTCCAGTTCCGCGATAAATTTCGGATCCGTTGGATTCACCCGGCTGCCAAAATGCAGCACTTTCTGCTCGTCTTTGCTGACCAGATATTTGTTAAAATTCCAGGACGGTGCTTCACCCGTTTTGGCAATCAGCGCTTTGAATACCGGATTAGCCTTGTCACCACGCACACTGGTAGTAGAAAACATCGGAAACTCTACACCATAAGTCAGATAACAGACTTCGGCAGTCTTTTCTTCGTCACTGTGTTCTTGCCGAAAATCGTTGGATGGAAAACCTAACACCACCAGTCCCTGCTCTTTATACCGCTGGTACAGCTGCTCCAGTGCTTCAAACTGCGGCGTAAAACCACACTTGCTGGCTGTGTTGACAACCAGTAAGGTTTTGCCCTGAAATTGCTCACACAGATCAACGGTTTCCCGGGTTTTTAACTGCTGGACTGAATGGCCGAGAATATCACCACACTGCGCCGCCTCAGCGGTCGCAGGTAACAGACTTAAGGTGATTAAACCCAAGCCGAATGCCAAAACTTTCATGCTGCTCTCCAAATTTTATTATTACGGACAGTCTCTACGGCTCTAAGCTTAGCTTAGATCGCTTTTGATCCGTGATCCTTTTCACCAAAAATCTTTATCGAACCGGAAAAAAATTTTCACTGTTACTGGCGCCAGTTTGGCGCTAAATAAGCAATAGCGAAAGAGGTATCACGCGATGACGACAATACAGCCAACTGAATTTGAAGAATTTAATGAAGACGCTGAACTGATTGAGCCAAGCGGTGTGAAAGACACTAAAGCCCGGCAAAAATATCAGGCGCGGCGCCGGATTGATGAACTGCTGGAACAGAAACGACTGCGTGAGCTAATTGATGATTGGGAGTTATTGGAAGATTAGCAGCGATTGCTATCGATAAGTGCCAGATAATGCTAATATATTTATCAGGTATCTCGACCAGAAATTAACAGGCCAGCGCCAGTGCTCAGCTTCCGCTCATTCAGACTTACGACTCTGCTCCCCTTGTTGGTGTTAATTTGCAGCGGTTCACTGAGCATCAGCTTGCTGCATTATCTTGCCGAGCAACGACAGCTGCAACAGCAGTTGCGGCTAAATGATCAGGCTCAATCCTACGCAGGAGCTATCCAGCAAGAACTGGTCCGTACGACGACAGCAGCCTATGCTGTAGCGGCATGGCTTAGATTACGGCAAGGTGATCTTAGTGAGTTTCCAGTCTTCGCCCAATCTATCTACCCCTATTATCCTTTTCTCACCGCCATCTCTGTCGCACCAGAGGGCGTGATCCGGGCGGCCTATCCGGCTGAACCAAACCAGGCATTACTTGGCTTTGATGTGTTTAAAGATCCGCTACAGGCCGAAGCTGCCAAACGCAGTTTGAATCAAAGTCTGGTTTATCTCAGTGGCCCCTACCAGCTGAGGCAAGGTGGTGTCGGCATTATTGGCCGCTTACCGGTAACACTGCCGCAGGCTGATGGCGAACAGCGGTTTTGGGGCTTTGTTAATGTCACCTTTAAACTGGACGAACTCGCCAGCCTGCAGCGGATGGCGCAGCTCCCTACTCAGGGCATTCACTATCAGCTCTGGCTGGATCAGACCGAACAGCCGACGCTGATTTTATCAAGCAATAGCAATGCATTTCAGCCGACAGCGGAAGCACAGATCCAAACGGGTACCGTTAACTGGCGCTTACAGCTGGCCACACCGACCAGCCAGTTCAGTACAGTGCAAATATGGCAAGTAGCGCTGGCGGTAATCTTCAATCTGTTGTTAGTCAGTTTAAGTTACCTGTTAATGCACAATTTAGTGCGCAAAAAGGAGCTGCGCCAACTGGTTAACGAGCGCACCGCTGATTTGCAAACGCAGCTGGCCCGTCACCGCAGTTTTATTGTCGCCAGCAATACCGGCAGTTGGGAATATGACCCTGAGCATCAGCAACTCAACTGTAGCCCGGAATACTTTTCGATGCTTGGTTATCAGGCATCGGAGTTTGCCGCTTATACCGAACACAACCTGCAACAGCTCTGGGCTGAATTACTGCATCCGGCAGATCGCGACAAAGCCAAAGCCGTATTTGAACATTATCAGGCATCAGAGCAGAGCGGGCTCTATGAAAATCATTTCCGGATGCGCCATAAGCATGGCCACTGGGTATGGATATTATCCCGCGGTCGCAGCATTGTCACAGAGCAGGGTAAAAAGCTGACTGTCGGCACCCATATTGATATTAGCGACCGTAAAGAATCAGAATTAAAACTACAGCTATTAGCCCGGCTGTTTGAGCAAAGTTCAGAGGGGTTACTTATCACCAATGCTCAGCAACAGGTCGTGATGGTAAATCAGGCCTTTTGCAGTATCAGCGGCTATCAGGCAGAGGAGGTGATCGGTAAAGATCCACGACTCCTATCCTCAGGTAAGCATGATAAAAACTTTTATCAGCAAATGTGGCATGCTATTGCTGAACATGGCGTCTGGAAAGGTGAGATCTGGAATAAGCGGAAAGATGGTAGTCTGTATCCGGAATGGTTATCGATCAGCAAAATTGAAGGGCCTGAGCCTGGTGAAATCTACTACGTCGGTCTATTCCGCGATATCAGCCAGTATAAAGAAGATGAAGCACAAATCCGTTTTCTGGCCCAATATGACGCGCTAACTGAACTACCCAATCGGGCGTTATTGCTGGACCGCACTGAGCAAGCACTGGCCGTTGCCAAAGACCAGCAACAGCAACTGGCGATGCTCTTTATTGATGTTGATCGCTTTAAACAGATCAATGACTCGCTGGGCCATCAGACTGGCGACCAGCTACTGATCCAAATCGCCCGGCGTTTAACTTCCTTATGCCGACCAGAAGATACCCTTTGCCGACTCAGCAGTGACGAATTTGTGTTATTAAGGCCCTATACCAATGCGGAAATGGCTGCAGAATTAGCTGAGCGGATCCTACCGCTAATGCTTACGCCTTATCAGGTCAGCGGTCATGAGCTGGTGCTATCTGCATCGATTGGGATAGCGGTGTTCCCTCAGGACGGCCAAAATTTCCATGAGCTGTACCGGCACGCCGATATCGCTATGTATCGCGCCAAAGAGAATGGCCGTAATACATACTGTTTCTTTACCAGTGAGATGCAGCGCTACCATGCCCGCCATCTGCTACTGGAAAATGCCCTGCGCCGGGCCATTGAAAATAACGAGCTAAGCCTGGTTTATCAGCCACAATATTCGCTGCAGCAACAAAAGCTAACTGGCTTTGAGGCGCTGTTGCGTTGGCAGCATCCGGAATTAGGCTTTATTTCCCCCGGCGAATTTATTCCGCTGGCTGAACGCAGCGGCCTGGTGATCCCGCTGGGTGAGTGGGTACTAAAAACCGCATTAGCAGAGCGGGCCTCTTGGCAACAGCTTACGCCGGCGCCATTAACGGTAGCCATCAACCTGTCCCCCATTCAATTTCGACAACCTGGCCTGCTGGCGTTAATTGATAGTCTGCTGCACGCCTCGCAGTTGCCCGCAGAGATGCTGGAGTTGGAAATTACCGAAAGTGCCATGGTCGAAGATCCGGCTCATGCTGCCAGCTTGTTGGATGCCTTCCGGCAACGCGGCTTGCGGATCGCGGTAGATGATTTTGGCACCGGTTATTCTTCGCTGAGCTATCTAAAGCGCTTTGCGCTGCATAAACTGAAAATTGACCAGTCGTTTGTGCGGGATTTACTGAGTGATGCCGATGACAGGGCCATAGTGCAGGCCATTATCAGTATGGCACATAGCCTGGAATTGGACACCATTGCCGAAGGGGTAGAGACCGCAGCACAACAAGCCTTACTGCAACAATTAGGCTGTCAGGCAATTCAGGGCTATCACTACGGTAAGCCATTGCCGGCAGAACAGGCAAGAGCCTTTATTCAACAACAACTGCAGACCTGACTAGCGATCTGCAGTGTCTGCCCTCAATCAGCGCGCTAAAAACTCTGCCCGGGTGCGGGCGTCTTCTTTAAAGATGCCACCCAGCGCTGTGGTTTGCGTTTTAGAATTAACGTCCATTACCCCACGCGACTTGACGCAATAATGCACCGCATCCATGGTCACCGCCACATTTTCGGTTTCCAGCAAGGCCTGCAGTGCAATTAGTACCTGTTGTGTCAAACGCTCCTGCACCTGTGGCCGCTGCGCAAAAAAGCGTACGATACGGTTAATTTTTGATAAACCAATAATTTTTTTGCCAGGAATATAAGCCACAGTCGCGCTGCCATCGATGGTAACAAAATGATGCTCACAGGTACTGGTAAAGCTGATATCTTTAACTTTTACCATTTCACTGACTTGCATCTTATTTTCAATCAGGGCGATTTTCGGGAAGTTGCTATAGGCCAGACCGCTAAATACCTCATCAACGTACATCTTGGCGATACGGTGTGGTGTCTCACTTAAACTGTCGTCGGTTAAATCCAATCCCAGCGTCTCAACAATCTCGGTCATCAGCTGACTGATTTTTTGATACTTCTGATCGCGGGATAAGCCGTTATCGCGCATAGGGGTTTCCAGACCTCTGGCTTCCAGGGCGCTACGCACTAACATTGCTTCTTCAGTTAACATACTTTTTTCCAACACCTGACTCTGATGCAGCTTCTACGCCCTAACCCGGCATCCAGTTTAGTGGCTATTGCACAATAACTGCTATTTTACACCCATAAAACACGAAAGCCCAGCAAAGCCGGGCTTGGGTAGGCTAACCGACAGGCTTACTGCACGCGGGCTAAGGCTTCCAGCAGCTCACGCGGCTCAACTTCAGGGCCATTTAACGACTCATCCCAGTTAGTCCCAATCAACACACCGTCGTCGTACATTTCTTTTAACCAACCTTCACAAAACACATCCAGCGGGATGGCTTCGGGCTTGTAGTTTTCCCATTCGTCTGAGCAGTGCGCCTGGGCATCCGCTTTATTAGACCAGAACGGCATCACGTCAGTTTCTTCAAATTCTACCGATTCCACTACCAGTAAATCTTCACCATCGGCCAGGGTCCAGACTACCCCTTCTGTTTTAGCTTCCTCGACAAAACGCTGAAAACTTGGATCATGTGCAAACTCAGACATACCTAACCTGCTTTAAATGAAAATCACCCTGCTATTAAAGCAGAGATCGGCAACGAAAAGCCAACTTTATTAGCAGTACTGCCCCTTGCCTACCCCCTGGCATGAAAATGACGTACAATCAGCCCGATGTATCAATCCATCTGAACGGTAATTGAAACCATGGCGCAATATATTTTTTCAATGTATCGGGTATCGAAAGTTGTACCCCCGAAACGAACCATCTTAAAAGATATCTCCCTGTCGTTTTTCCCCGGCGCGAAAATTGGCGTCTTAGGTTTAAACGGCTCAGGTAAATCCACGCTGTTACGCATTATGGCCGGCGTAGATAAAGAATTTGAAGGCGAAGCCCGGGCACTTAGCGGCACCAAAATTGGTTACCTGCCGCAAGAGCCGGAGCTGGATCTGAATAAAACCGTAAAAGAAATCGTTGAAGAAGCGGTAGCTGATGTGAAGCAAGCCTTTGCCCGCCTGGACGAAGTCTATGCCGCTTACGCCGATGAAAATGCCGACTTCGATGCGCTGGCCCGTGAGCAAGGTGAACTCGAAGCCTTAATTCAGGCTAAAGATGGCCACAACCTGGAAAATACGCTGGAGCGCGCCGCAGATTCACTGCGTTTGCCGCCCTGGGATGCCAAAATCGAACATCTGTCGGGTGGTGAACGCCGCCGGGTCGCAATTTGCCGGCTGGTACTGGAACGCCCGGACATGCTGTTACTGGACGAGCCAACTAACCACCTGGATGCTGAATCCGTTGCCTGGTTAGAGCGCTTCCTGCACGACTACCCTGGCACTGTTGTGGCCATTACCCACGACCGTTACTTCCTCGATAACGTCGCCGGTTGGATTTTAGAGCTGGACCGCGGTGAAGGTATTCCATGGCAAGGTAACTACTCCAGCTGGCTGGAACAAAAGGAAGCTCGCCTGGCGCAGGAAGAGAAGTCCGAGAATGCCCGCCAGCGCTCTATTAAGCAGGAATTGGAGTGGGTACGCACTAACCCGAAAGGCCGCCATGCCAAAAGCAAGGCGCGGATGGCCCGCTTTGAAGAGCTGCAAAGCCAGGAATTTCAAAAGCGTAACGAAACCAATGAGCTGTTTATTCCGCCTGGGCCGCGCCTGGGTGATAAGGTGCTGGAAGTCAGTCATTTGCGTAAAACCTTTGGCGATCGGGTGCTGATTGATGATTTAAGCTTTAGTATTCCGAAAGGCGCAATCGTCGGTATTATCGGTCCGAACGGTGCCGGTAAATCGACGTTGTTTAAAATGATCACCGGCACCGAACAAGCGGATGGCGGCAATATTGAAGTGGGTGAAACGGTACAGATCGCCAGCGTGGATCAGTTCCGCGATAAGATGAACCCGAAAAACACGGTCTGGCAGGAAATTTCCAACGGTCAGGATATGCTGCAAATCGGTAACTTCCAGATCCCAAGCCGGGCTTATGTCGGTCGCTTTAACTTTAAAGGCAATGACCAGCAGAAGTTTATCGGTGAGTTATCCGGCGGTGAACGTAACCGGGTGCATTTAGCGGCGCTACTCAAAGCCGGCGGCAATATGCTGCTGCTGGACGAACCGACCAACGATCTGGACGTGGAAACGCTGCGGGCGCTGGAAAACGCGCTGCTGGATTTCCCGGGCTGTGCCATGGTGATCTCGCATGACCGTTGGTTCCTCGACCGTATCGCCACCCACATTCTGGATTACCGCGATGAGGGTAAGGTGAACTTCTTCGAAGGTAACTACTCGGATTATGAAGCCTGGCTGAAGCAAACCTACGGCGCGGCGGCATTAGAGCCACACCGGATTAAATACAAGCGGATCTAACCACCGCCCTTTCTTTGACGCCTGCGCTTGCAGGCGTTTTTATTTGCGCCCGGCATGGACGCCTTTTGGCACTGCGGCCCTTGCCAATTGCAAAAAAAGGCGTATAGTAATTGATAATCATTATCAAATAAGGAGTTCATAATGAAAAGCCTGCTTATCGCGACCTTACTGGCAACCCTAAGTTTGACTGCTCAGGCCTCTGAGCGCCCGGCGCATTTTAAAGGCGCGGAAATCAGTTCTGCGCAACAAGCGCTGAGTGTGCTGCAAGAGCAGAATAGCAAGCTGGCAGCCTTACTCGCTGGCGAGCTCAATCCAACCAGCATGACCGAAATTCATCAGCTAACCTACACACTGGAAAATGCGCTGGCCAAATTACCCGCCGCTTCGGATGAGATTAAAGAAGTACTGGAAGAAGTACATCAGGGCTCAGAAACAATGGACTATCAGCGGGTTAAAGATAATGGCGCCTATTATCTGCAACTGGCAAAAGCCCTGTTAAAATAGCACGCTGGTTATCAGCTACCGACAGCTTGGCAGCAGGCTGTCGCTGCCGCTACAATGTCATAGCCTCAATCTGATCCCGTGCTGTTATGACGTCTTTGCAACTTGTTAGCTGGCTCGTATTTATTGCTTTGTTGCTGCGCTTTTACCCAAAAGAGCTACTACCACGTTTGTTGCAAGTTCAGGGATACCAGCCGCTGGTGTTTGGCTCTGCTGTCGCCCTCACCTTGCTGTGGTCAGTCCGTGCCGGTATTGAATCAGGTCTGGAATTGTTTTTTCTGGGCATCACCACCCTGGTGTTGTGTCATGGCTGGCGTATTGCGATCTGGATCTGTTGCCTGCCGCTGCTATTATTGCTGGCCTTTGGTATTGTCGATTGGGCCGATGGCGGCGTCTTTGCGCTGACCACCTTCATTCTGCCGGGCTTATTCAGCTATGCCATCTTTGCCTGGTCGTATCACTATCTAAGCCGGCACCTCTTTATTTATATCTTTGTCGCCGGTTTTCTCAGTGCCGCCCTGACCATCAGCCTGAAGATCCTGCTTACCTCGCTCTGGCATTACCTGCAGCAAGACTATAGCTGGCATACCATCTACCACAACTATACCCAGCTGGCGCTACTGCTCTGGTTTGGTGAAGCCTTACTGAATGGTATGGCCATCACCCTGATGGCGGTATACCGGCCACACTGGCTGAGAACCTTTTATGATAACGAATACCTGTCACCCGATCGCTGAAACAACGATGGTCGCTCCTCGCCAATAAAAAGGCTAAAAATTAGCCAAAATAACGATATTTTAGTATTCAGACCGTTGCCAGAGGTAACAGCCATTTTCACCACCACATAAAACCCTTTACTTTCATAAACTTAATTAAAATGCAAAGTTGGCATATCGCTTGTAATAGTTAGGTCGTAGTAAACCACTAACCCTTAACTAAGCGAGAGAAATATGAAAACTGTAACTAAATTGATGATGGCCTCTGTACTGGGTTTAACCTTAGCGGCACCTGCCAGCGCCAACAGCCTGAATAACCTGAGTGAAATGACCAGCGACCTGCTTAACCGTCAACTGGTAGAGGTGCGCGAATCGATCAAGGTGCAAACCAAACAGGCGCTGGAAAATAGCGTGCGTCTGGTCGCTGAACAAATGAAACTAAGCCAAAACACCGAGCAACAGGCAGAACAGACCGTTAGCGCAGAAACGGCTAACACAGCGGCCCAGCCTAAGGCGGAATAATGCCTTATTACAGCAGCAGGCGGTTTTGCAGTACGCCTTCAGGCCCCAGCGGCATCAGATTCGCCGGGGCCTGTCAGCCGCAATCTTAACCCTTTAATACCGTCGCCACGGCTTTGGCGAAGTAATCAATATTGGCATGATTTAACCCGGCAATACTGACCCGGCTTGACCCCACCATATAAATGCTAAATTCATCTCTTAGGCGATCAATCTGCGCTTTGTTAATACCGAGGAAACTAAACATACCGTGTTGACGGGCAATAAAGCTGAAATCCTGCGTAATGCCTTCGGCGGCAAACTTATCGATAATTAACTGCCGGTAGTTATTGATCCGATCGCGCATTTCCGCCAGCTCCTGATGCCAGAGTGCCGTTAATTCCGCACTGTCCAGAATATGGCTAACGATAATGGCACCATGTGCCGGTGGCATAGAATAGATCGAACGGACCACGCTCAGCAGATTCGCTTTAGCCAGCTCCATCACCTGACTGTCAGCAGAAACGATACTCACGGCACCGATACGCTCACGGTACAAGCCAAAGTTCTTCGAACAGGAGCTACACAGCAACAATTCAGATACCCGTTCCGCCAGATAACGCAGGCCCTTTGCATCTTCATCCAGGCCGCTACCAAAGCCCTGATAGGCCATATCAACCAGCGGCGTAAAGCCGCGCTCCAATGCCAGCTCGGTAAAACGCTGCCATTGCTCAAAGTTCAGATCCATACCGCTTGGGTTATGGCAGCAGGCATGTACCAGTACCACATCGCCGGCGGGTACTTGCGCCAGTTCAGCGAACATCTGCTCAGTCTTCAGGCCCTTGGTATCATAATCGTAATAGGCGTACTCTTTAACTTTTAAACCCGCCGCCTGAAACAATGAAATATGGTTAGCCCAGGTCGGGGTAGTGACCCAGATGGTGGCATCAGGATTAGCGCGCTTAATAAACTCGGCCGCCACCCGCAACGCACCTGTGCCGCCAGGCGTATGCGCTGTGGTTACCCGGTTTGTCAGCAACACCGGATGGCTATTACCAAACGCCAGCTTTTCAATATGGGCGTTAAAACCCAGATCACCGGCCATGCCGATATAGGTCTTGCTGTCTTCCTGTTTCAGGCGCAGTGCTTCTGCTTCCTTAACGCACTTCAGCACCGCCGTATGGCCCTGCTCGTCTTTATATACCCCAACACCTAGGTCAACTTTCAGTGGATTCGGGTCTTCACGGTAAGCCGCCATCAGACCCAGAATAGGATCAGTGGCAACGGGTTTTAACTGAGCAAACATAATGTTCTACCTGGATTATTGTGCTAATAAAAGGCCATCTTATACGGCCGGTAAATAGTCCGGAATGGTCAGACACACCGCCACCAGTAACGCCAGCGCGCGCTGATCAAATACCTCTGCTTGAAAATCTTCGGCATCGACAATGCCCAGTATTCTGCCCGATTGCGCATAGAGTGGCAAACAGGCTTCGGCCTGGACTTTCGGATCACACGTATAGTATTCGCCACCCTGTTGTAAATAACTGGCGACACTGTTAATCACCCGCGCTTTGCCGCTTAAGCCAACACTGCTGTTGTTACTGATGGTGGCAAACTCAGGGGTGAGAGGGAACTCGGCGCGCGAGGGCGCACCAAAGTAGCTGAGTTTGACCAATACCGCTTCGCCAGCTGGATTGGGTCGCGCCTGGTAGATACCAAACCAGGCCACGCCGGCCTGCTGTTGATAAAAAGCGGTAATTTGGCTGAGCCTGGCCAGTGCTTGTTGATTCGCCGCCGTTTGACCGCCCAAAATAGCGGTTAAATCATAAGGCTCGGCTGCCAACACGCCAAATAATGAACAGGCCCCACCTTCGCCAAGCTCGGGCACCTGGTACTGCCAATTTACCGTTGGCGCCGAGACTTGCTCAAGGTACTGCCGCAAGGCCTGCTGTTGCTGTGCTACCGCGGCAGCAAAAGCTGGCGTTGTCAGCTCGGTTAAGCCACTTAACTGCAGATACTGGGTCAGAGAGACAGAATTACTCAAAATATAGCCGTCCAGATTTCTAAAATAATGCGCATCATTCTACCAGAAGCCACTAAAAAACCAAGCTGACCACAGAAAAACTTGCCTCTGTTCATCGCGCTCAGTAAGCTCTGCGCTATTCGAACTGACAAGCCATTTTCCGATGAGTAAAAAGATCTCGCTTGCCGACTGGCAAGCTCAACTTGGCGCCAGCACAGGCGCGGAGCCTGCAGCGCCAGCCCATGCCGATAGCGATCTGGTTTATTCTACTGCCAGTGGTCGTATTAACAGCAAGGCAGCGCCAGAAATCCTGGGTACCGCCTACGCCGATGGTGCGCTGCGGGTAAGACGTGAAACCAAAGGCCGTGGCGGCAAAACTGTGCTTACCATAAGTGGTATAACCGGCAGTGCAGAGCAACTGAATGCCCTTTGCTCTGAGCTAAAAAAGAAATGCGCCTGTGGTGGTGCGGTAAAAGATGGCGTGATAGAGATCCAGGGCGATAAGCGTGAACAGGTCACGGCTGTACTGCAGCAAAAAGGTTATCAGGTAAAACAAGCCGGTGGCTAGCTGACCTGCAAGTTAACAGTAAAACGGCAGCCAAGGCTGCCGTTTGTGTTTAGGGCTTATTGCTCGGAATTATCCGGCCGGCCGAAAACGCCGGTGAAGAAACTCTGTTTCCGCCACAGCGGCCGCTGAGCGGTATTCGCAACATCCAGCGCAATATTAAAATTAATATTGGTAAAGACCGCGCCGGCATCATAGCGGATCGGGCCGTAGTCCCGTTCCAGACTCGGAATATCATCTGAGGGCTTATGATAGTGCTTGGCAAAGAAACTGCCCCAGATCTTACCACCATCCTGAGTCGGATCCTGCGAGGTGAAACCCGTCATTAAAAAGACCGCTGGCACACCTTGCTGCACTAGACGGAAATGGTCAGAGCGGGTAAAAATTGCCTGCTCTGGCATCGGATCGGCACTAAGCTTAATGCCCTCTTTTGCTGCCGCGCTGGCGACAACATCGCCCAGCGTAGAATGATTGGCACCAAAAGCAATCAGATCAGCAAAGGGATATAGCAGTACCGGCATATCCAAATTAACATTAGCCACCAACTTCTCAACCGCCACAGGTGGATTTTTGGCGAAGTAATCGGCACCCAGTAAACCCTTCTCTTCGCCGGTCAGCGCAGCAAATAAAATTGAACGCTTCGGCGCCTCAGGCAGGGCGGCAAATAAGCGCGCGGTTTCCAGTAAAATCGCGGTACCGGCGGCATTATCCATAGCACCGTTATTCACTTTATCACTGGTACGTAAGTCGTTAGCCAAACCAATATGGTCTGAGTGCGCGCTTAACACTACAACTTCGTGTTTTAACGTCGGATCTGAACCCGGCAGCAGCGCCAGTACATTAGGACTGCTAATACTTTGATGGCTGCTTTCGCTTTGCAGATTAACAATACCGTTCAGGGCAAAACCTTGCGGAATGGCATCCTGTTCCAGTTGTTGAAAAATCTCATCCAGTACTTTGCCACTTGCTGCAAACAGCGCCTTCGCCGCATCAGGATGTAAGTAAGCACTCCCTTTTAACTGGGCAAAGCCGCGCCCCGGTTCGCCGGCTTCATTAAGCCAGGTCATACTGGGCGTATTTAAATACAGCAAACTGTTGGCATAAGGCCGGGTTTGTTCCTGCTGCGGGGTATGTACGGTTAAAATCCCGACGGCACCGCGCTCAGCGGCAAATTCCGTTTTCATACTGCCAAGGTAAGCGCGCTCTTCACTGGGTAGACTGGCCGGCAGGCCTGCCAGCATCACCACTACCTTACCTGCAACATCCAACCCGGCATAATCATTTAACGCAAAGGCATCAGACACCAGGCCATAGCCAACAAACACCATCGGCGCACTCAGTGCTACTGAGGTTTGCTGTAAACTGGGCCCCGTAAAGAATTGCTGCGGATAGCTGAGCTCCTCTGTCTTATCAGCAAACTGAAAACTCAGCTTGGCACTACCAGGCAGCAATAATGCCTTACGCAGTGGCACCTGCTGGTAATATCCGCCATCCGCTGCGGCACCCTTCAGGCCCAAAGCCCGGAACTGCTCGGCAATATAGAGCGAGGCAATCTCATGGCCACGGCTACCGGTATCCCGCCCTTCCAGCAAATCATCGGCCAGAAAACGTAAATGGCTTTCAATTTTAAGCGGGTCCGCTTTGGGCTCAGAAAGCGGTGCAGGCTTACCGCACGCCAGCAGCGTCAGAGCGGCAGCCAGCACCAGCATTATAGGTTTTTTCATTGGGTTGTTCTCTTCTACATCAACAATTTAAAAACAAAAAAGGTGCCAGAGCGGCACCTCAGAACTTAAGCGCCGGTCTCAGGGCTGGGCGCTTTGGCTTGGCTGCTGATAACGCTGTTGATAGCGCCGATGCAGTTGCTTGTGCCGGTTATCTAAATCCACACTACGGCCGTCTATCCACATCTGTTCAACCTGATGGCCGCGATAATCAAAGATATCACCGCTGGATACCACCAGACTGGCGCTTTTACCAACTTCAATCGACCCTAAACGGTCGGCAACACCGGCAATGGCAGCGGCATCCAGCGTCAGGGCCCGTAGCGCCTCGGCCTGATCCAGACCATAACGGGTAACATGACCGGCAGCGAATACCAGATTCCGGGTATCCCAGAAGCCGTCCAGCGACAGTGCAAATTGCACCCCGGCGCGCTTTAACACGCCCGGCGCACTAAAGGCCTGATCGTAGGCTTCATCGCCACGGGTTGGCAAACCATAGGGCGCGGTATAGATCACGGCGACCTTATTCGCCGCCAGCTCATCGGCAATACGCCAGCTATCGCGCCCACCAACAATCACCAACTTGACGCCATACTGCTTTGCTAACAGCATCGCCTGGCGCATTTGTCGCGGGTCATCAGCATGCACAAACAGCGGTAATTTGCCTTCGAAGAAGCTTAACATCGCATGCCAACGCGAATCCCGGCCACGATTCAGGCCGGCTTGTTCGGCCAGGTAATAGGCATGGGCGGCGCTGAAGTAATCCTGCAGCTGCGCTAATTGCTCTGCCTGACGTTTTTGCTGCTGCTCGACACTGTCACGCACCCACCAGCCGGTTTGAATCCCCATCCGCGGCCAATTGACATGCAAGCCAACACTGGACTGCACCAGCGCGTCCTGCCAGTTCCAACCATCCAGTTGCATCAGGGCTGAGCGCCCGGTGATCAGCGAGCCGGACGGGTAAATCAGGCTGTGACTAAAACCATTGCTCCGGATCGTTGGGATCACGACCGAATCGGCATTAAAGGCCACTTCCGTGCGTAGATCCGGATTGGTCGCGCTGATTTCCCGATCGTCACGGGTCGCCCGTACCGCTTCCACCTCAATCAAACCCAGTTGATTAATCAGCGCAATCAGTCCCGGATACAGGTTCTTGCCGCTAAGATCCTGCACTCTGGCATTGGCAGGTGCCGTCAGGTTAGTACCGACGGCAGCAATTTTGCCATCCTGAATCAGCACATCCTGCACCGCAGGTGCAGCAACCACAGAGTGCACAGTGGCGTTTTTTAGTAACAAGGGTTCAGTCTGTGCCGTGCCCGGGACCGGATTCACCGCACCAGCACTGCCGGCTGCCAGCACACAGGCGGCAGCCAGTAAGGATTTAATCAGTTTCATCAGTGTTGTCCTCCGTGGGCATGACCATGGCTATGTAAATGGTCGCCAAAACCAAAACGCAGTTTCAGCCAGTCGTCGTTATCCTCACAATGCCAGATCGGATCGTCCTGTTTGTAACTGTTGGTACTGCCCTGCCGCGCCGATTCACCGGCGGTCAGCACTTTTTGGATTAGCTGCTGGCGCTCGTTTTCCAGTTGCTCACGCTGTGCCAAGTCGCTATTACGGTCAAAGTAGCGGGCGCCTTCAATCCAGGTTTGCTGTACCACACTGTACACCGACAGCGGATGCTGGTCCCACAGCACAAAGTCAGCTTGCATACCCTCGGCGATAGACCCGACTTTGTCGTCAATCTTCAGCTGTTTGGCCGGATTAATGGTGACCATCTTCAACGCTTCATGCTCATCCATATTGCAGTACATGGTCGACTTGGCCGCTTCCTGATTCAGCCGGCGCAGCAGGCCCGGATCATCAGAGTTAACACTCACTAACAAACCCTGCTCATGCATCAGACAGGTATTGGTTGGGATGGCATCATTCACTTCCATCTTAAAGCCCCACCAGTCGGCGAAGGTTGACACGCTGGCACCGTGTGCCTGCATCTCACTGGCCACCTTATAGCCTTCCAGAATATGGGTATAGGTATTGACCTTAAAGCCCATCTCATCGGCAACTTGCATCAGCATCAGAATTTCTGAGGCAACATAAGAGTGGGTATGGATATGGCGTTTTCCTTCCAGAATTTCGACTAGCGTTTCCAGTTGATAGTCACGCCGCGGCGGCACGGTACGGCCTTGCTCGCGACGCGACAGCTTGTTGTAAGCCTGCCAGGCGGCCTGATACTCTTTGGCGGCCTGGAACTGGTCGCGGATAAAGGTTTCAACGCCGATACGGCTTTGCGGATAACGGGTATTAAATTCCGTGCCCCAGTTTGACTGTTTCACGTTTTCACCCAGTGCGAACTTGATGCTCGGTGGCGCGTTACGGAACTTCATGCCCTCGGCATCCGCGCCCCAGCGTAAGCTGATAATCTGCGCCCGGCCACCAATAGGGTTAGCACTACCGTGCAATACCTGTACCGTAGTTACACCGCCTGCCAGGGCACGGTAGATATTAATATCATCCGGATTAATCACATCGCCCAGATGCACTTCAGCAGTATTGGCATGAGAGCCTTCATTCACGCCCTGCTCCGTCGCAATATGTGAGTGCTCATCGATAATACCTGGGGTTAAATGTAGTCCGGTCGCATCAATGACACGGTAGCCTCGCGGCGTTGTCAGATTCTGGCCAATCTTCTCAAACTTACCGTTACTGACCAGCAAGTCAGTATTTTGCAGTACACCAGCGCTGCTTGCGGTCCAGATAGTGGCATTTTTTATATGCAGTTTTTCCGCAACCGGCAAAGCGCTCAGACCAAAGGCACGGTTTGGATAGGTCAATCTGGAGACTTGCGTTGCCGGCTCTGCAGCCGCTTTGGGGGCCTTGGGCTCTACCGCACTGCGTTGCAGTGTCAGCGGTTGCTGCTTACCGGCGGCATCCAGCCAATAGCCGCTTAACTGCTCGCCAGTTAAAACACCATTAAACTGCAGCACTATCGCCTGCTCAGTTAAGGCTTTTAACGGCAAACTAAATTGCAGCCGCTGATCTTGCACCCGCAGATGCTCCAGTTTCGCTTTTTTCTCACCCAGTACGGCTTCACCTGCAAGCTTGGGTGCTGTGCCGCTGATCGTGATATCGATGCTTTGACCGTCGAGATTAAACTGGTACTTGCCGGCAAAAACCGGCGGCTGCACCGGCGTAAAGCGGTTTTCCTGCCCGCGCAGCCAGGTTGCGACAATTTCGCCCTCGGCGAACAGGTCACCACGGCTGATCACCAGATCAGCCTGATAGCCCGGCGCCACCTTACCCAATTGTTGCCCCAATCCCAATAGATCTGCCGGTACAGTGGTCAGCGCGGCCAGCGCCTGCTGCTGGCTAAGACCATGCTGCACCGCTTTACGCAGATTGGGGATAAAGTCGGCTTTCTTTGTTAAACCATGACTGGTAAAGGCAAAGCGCACACCCGCTTGAGCCAGTACTGCCGGGTTCGCCGGTGCCCGCTCCCAATGCCGTAAATCCGCCAGATTGACGTCCAGTCGCTGCTCAGCAGTCGTGACATCCGGCGCAGCCGGGAAATTGAGCGGTAATAGTATCGGCTTGCCGGTCGCTTTAATCTGCTCCAGCCGGCTGTACTCATAACCCGAGCCCAACAATAAGGCATTGCTGATATCAAATTCGGCTAATAAGCGGCTGGCCCGCAGCAAAGAGCGCTCATCGCTGGTATCGAACAATACGCCCTGCTGCTTTATCGTCGCCAGACCCGCCAGAGCGGCATTAAACTCCAGCGGCTGACCATTGACAGTAGTCACTTCGCGCGAGGTCGCCGCCTGATACCAATTGGCATCGGATAAGGTCTGACGGATCAGCGCAATAGAGCCCATCAAAGACGAGGGATAGGTTTGTTTCGAACTGCCCTTACTGAAGGCCATAAAATGCTGCGCATCGGCCTTTAGTACCAGATTATTCGGTAAATCATCAGCCAAAGAAGCAACAAAGGCTGTACCGCGGAAAATGCCGTCCTGCCGCGCACTTTGCACCACGGTAATACCCTGTTTCAGGAAGTCTGCAGCGGCCTTACTATCCGGCTTAAACTGGGTTACCCAGCGCTGCTGCGCATGGATCGCATCATTGGCAGCATTACCACCACGGCGCTCGTTTTCATACACCGGGCGGCGGCCAAAACTAAAACCTTCCCCCTCACCTGCCTTTGGCACCCCATACTGAGTATAGGGATCAATAAAGCCAGCATAGACCGTATAACCGCTGAGATCCCGCTGCTGATAGCCCGCCGGCACCCGGCCATTACTGCTGACGGCCTCAATTTTGCCATCCCGGATCAGGATGGTGGCAGCGGTTAGGGTTTTACCGGGTTCGGTTTGCACAGTGGCATTGGTCAGCGCGACCAGATTTGGTGTTTTATCGCGGATCCCAAGCTGCGGTGTTGTCTGAGCCGCGATACCGGCAGCACTGTAGCCACCGAAAAGCGCCAGGCTCAGCAAAGACAGGCGAGCTGATGTCATAACATTTTCCTGAGTGAAGCGGGGTTTACCCCTGCGTTTTTATATTAAAAGTCAGCTGACTTAACTCCTGTTCGGCCAGCGGCATACTAAAATAATAGCCCTGTACCAGATAGCAGGCATTCTGCTTTAAAAACTCGGCCTGAGCTTCTGACTCAACCCCTTCCGCCACCACCCGCAGCTGCATCTTCTGCGCCATAGCGATGATAGCAGCCACGATATCCATATCATTTTGATCTTCTGGAATATCTTTGACGAAGGAGCGGTCAATTTTCAGCTCATCAACCGGAAAGCGTTTTAAATAATTAAGCGAGGAATAGCCTGTACCAAAGTCATCAATAGATAAAGAGACACCGAGACGCTTTAACTGATTTAGCTGTTTAATAGCCGCATCGGTGTCACCCATTAACATACTTTCGGTAATTTCAAATACCAGATAGGCCGGATCGACACCGGTACGCCGGATAACTTGCTCAATAATGCGCGTAAGTTGCTCATCGTTAAACTGGCGGGCCGACAGATTGATTGACACACTGACGGCATAACCGCGGCTATGTTGCCGGGCCAGAAAACGACAAGCTTCCAGGATAATCCATTCGCCGATCTGCACAATTAAACCAGTACTTTCTGCAACCTGAATAAAACGTGCCGGCGGCACCAGGGTATTATCCGGCCGCAACCAGCGGATTAGCGCTTCGTAGCCGACCAGCGTCTCCTCGGCCAAGTCAATTTTCGGCTGATAGTAAAGAATAAACTGCTGCTCGCGGATGGCTTCCCGCAGCTGATTTTCAATTAACAACCTTTGATTGGCGGCATCATTAAGTGCCTGCGAGAAAAAGCGGTAAGTGTTTTTGCCACGGGCCTTGGCTTCATACATGGCAAGATCGGCGTGTTTTAGTAACAGCTCCTCGTCAATACCATCGTCAGGTGCAATGGTAATACCAATCGACGAGCTGATCGCCACTTCCTGACGGCCAAGGCGCACCGGGGAAGCAAAAGCTTGCTGTAACTCTGCCGCAATCTGGCCGACATGGCCTTTATCTTTAATATCACTCAGAATCACGGCAAATTCGTCGCCACCCAAACGGGCAATTAAATCGTCGTCACGCAAGCGACCGGTTAAACGGCGGGCAACTTCAATCAACAGCTCATCACCGGCATCGTGACCCAGCGTATCGTTGATCAGCTTAAACTCATCCAAATCAAAATAGAGCAGAGCAAAACTATAATAACCGCGTTGTGACATGCTGATCGCTTTGCGTAGCTGATCCCGGAAATAGCTGCGATTCGCCAGCCCTGTCAGAGCATCATAATAGGCGAGCTGCTCCATTTGCTTCTGACTTTGTTTGATAAAGGAAATATCCTGCATCGTCGCCACATAATGGCTAAGCATACCCTTATCATCCCGGATCGGAGCTATGGCAAGTGTCACCCAGCGCGGTACCTCATCCTGTCCCTGACTGGGTTGTAAAATCACATCACCATGCCAGTGCTGACGGTGCTCCAGGGTATGACTGATATCAGTCTGCAACTGCTGTAAGTCAGTGGCGAATAACTTTAACAGTGAGCTTCCCGTGAGTTGGCTGGCATCCTGCGCCAACATTTCCAGTAGAAACGGATTCAGGTATTCAATTTCCAGATGACGGTTGGTAATTGCGATGCCCGAACTGGAAAACGACACCGCTTTACTGAGTTTTCGCGCCTGTAATTCCGCCTGCTCTTTTTCCGCGATCCGGCTATTGAGACCTTCGACCAAATCACTGATTTCGCGTGACATACTAACGAATGCCCGATTCAGCATCCCCAGCTCGTCTGTCTTGTTATCCAAAAATAAGCCGGGCAGTAAGCCCTGCCCCAGCCGGTCAACTGCAAATGCCAGCCGTTTCAACCGTTTCAGTAATAACTGATGAATAAACCAATACAGCAGTAAGGTGAGTAACAACGCTATTGCGACGCAAAGTATTAGGGCTTGTCGCTGCAGTTGTTGCTGCTCAGCCAACAACTGTCGCCGGTCCTGATACAGCAAAAGATACCAATCCAGCGTAGGTAAAGCACTGACCGTCAGCAAGTAGTCCGGCGCCAGCGGAGCCAACGCCTGTGACAGCCCCGTTTTTGCCAGTGACCGGGCCACCTGCTCTAACTGCGGCTCCGCTGGTCCGCCGGCCTGATAAAAGCTGAACATCGGCAGCGACTGCTCCGGGCGCGCCACTAACAACGATTGTCCGTTAGCATCCAACAGCTGGCTCCGGTTCAGCGAGCTCCAGAAACCAATGTTAGCGCGATTCTGCGTCAATTCCTGCAAGTTAACACTAAAGCCCATCACCCCAAGGAAGCGATCCTGCTGATAAACCGGTAGTAACAGGCTAACAAACCATTTCTGCCACACTGCATCATAATAGATCGGGCTCCAGCGCATTGCCCGCTCGGGATTGGCCACGGGGGCGGCCAATTGAAACAACGGATTTTCGGTCGCAGATACCGTGGATTCAACGTGCATCACCCAATCGGCCGGCGCTATTCGTAAATAACCACTGGCCGACATAAAAAATACACTGGCAAATTCTTGCTGTAGCAGCGGCATCATTTGCTGCCAGGCTCGCGCTGTGTTATTCAACTCTGGCGAATTAGCTGCTGTCGCGCTTCCTGCTGGCAGATAGACACCTGACCATTCATCGCGAAAACGTTGGCTACCATCATTAGCGTTCAACCGTTCGGTGACAGAGGGAACAGGCAGTTCTGATCGCATCAGGTGCCGCAATAGCAACTGCTGCGCTCT
>WPCK01357943.1_pt1 | contig 129850 bp, 105 predicted proteins | sample 5399851 | NCBI WGS metagenome assembly WPCK01 (sample SAMN12869471, study PRJNA574797) | sludge metagenome | isolation source: wastewater treatment of pH11 | place: China:Beijing | collected 2019-05-20 | reverse complement strand
CCCGCACTAGTGCTGTCGCCTATGGCTGGACTGCTTGCCGACCGCATGAATCGGCGCAAGTTGGTGATCATCACCCAAGCCAGCATGGGTTTGTCCGCGCTCGTCCTAGGAATGCTCGTATTGACGGGGCACGCGCAACTGTGGCAGGTCTATATCCTTGCGCTTTCACTGGGTGTGGCCTCGGCCTTCGACGGGCCGGCACGACAGACGGTGGTCGCGGAACTCGTACCGGCTGAGCGCCTTGCCAATGCGGTGAGTCTGAACGCCGCCTCATTCAACGCCGCGCGGCTCATCGGTCCGGGTGTCGCGGGATTGCTGATCGCCGCGGTCGGCACTGGCTGGGTATTCATCATCAACGCGGTCTCGTTCGCCGCAACCATCGTTGCGCTATGGAAGATGAGAACCGCGGAACTGACCGTCCTGCCGCGAGCTTCGCGGGAGAAGGGGCAGATTCGCCAAGCTGTCAGATATATCCGGGCACGCGGGGACATCGTGGTCATCATGGCTGTGGTCTTTGTCGCGTCGATGCTCGGGCTGAACTTCCAGTTGACGTCAGCGATGATGGCCACCGAGACCTTCGCCAAGGGCGCGGGTGAATACGGTGTGCTGGGATCCATCTTGGCCATCGGCTCGTTGTCCGGCGCCTTGCTGGCAGCGCGCCGCAAGCAGCCACGAGTGCGTCTGGTGGTCGGTGCTGCCTTTGGCTTTGCAGTGTCGATGGGTGTCATGGCGGCGATGCCGACCTATCTGACCTACGCGTTGATGTGTATCCCCGTCGGTTTCTTCTCATTGACGATGCTCACGAGCGCGAACGGGGCTATTCAGACCACAACCGCACCGCAAATGCGAGGTCGAGTGATGTCGCTGTACTTGATGGTGCTGTTGGGGGCAACGCCGCTGGGTTCGCCCGTGGTTGGTTGGATCGGGGAGCACTGGGGTGCGCGCTGGTCGATTTGGATCGGAGCCATTGCCACGGGCGTTGCTGCGATCATCGCTTTGATCTGGACGCAGCGCCGGTGGCACTACCGGATCGTGCTGACACGGAAGATGCGGCCGTTCCTCCAGGTCACGTACCCGCAATTACAGGTTGCCACCGTCTCAGGACGTTTGAGCTAACCGTTCGACGACGAAGTCGATTGACTGTGTCAGCAGGGCGACATCAGATGGATCGACTGCGGGGAACATGGCTACTCGTAATTGATTGCGACCGAGTTTGCGGTACGGATCGACATCAACGATTCCATTGGCCCGCAGCACTCGTGAAATGGCGGCCGCATCGACCCCATCGGCGAAATCGATGGTGGCGACGACGTTGGAACGCCACTGCGGGTTGGCCACGAATGGTGTGGTGAAGGGCTGTTGGAGGGCCCAGTTGTAAACATGGGCTGCAGATTGCCCCGTGCGTTCGGTCGCCCAGGGAAGTCCACCGTTGTCATTGATCCAATCGATCTGCTCAACGAGCATGATCAGCGTGGCGATTGCGGGTGTGTTCAGTGTCTGATGGGCACGAGAGTTCTCTAAGGCTGTCGCAAGCGACAGGAATGGCGGGATCCACCGACCCGATGCAGCGATCTGCTCGATACGTTCAATCGCTGCCGGCGAGACGATGGCGATCCAAAGCCCGCCGTCGGAAGCGAACGCCTTCTGCGGTGCGAAGTAGTACACATCGCACTGTGAGATATCGACATCGAGCCCGCCAGCTGCGGAGGTGCCGTCAATGACGACGAGTGAGGGACGACCGTCGATTCGATGTACCGGAGCGGCGGCTCCCGTGGACGTCTCGTTGTGCGGCCAGGCGTAGACGTCGGCCAATGCCGATGCCTCCGGCAGTGCCACACCACCCGGTTCCGCAGCGGTGACGAGTGAGTCCGCGAGGAATGGGGCGGCTGCCGTCGCGGCGGCGAACTTCGAGCCGAACTCACCGAAGACACCGTGGGCAGCCCGTTCACGTACCAGGCTCACTGTCGCCGCATCCCAAAAGGCGGTGGAGCCACCGTTGCCCAGAATCACTTCATAGCCGTCGGGAATGGCGAAAAGATCCGCGATCCCGGTGCGGATGCGTTCCACAAGCGCCTTGACCGGAGGCTTGCGATGTGACGTGCCCAGCAGCGTACGACCAGCACGGGACAACGCTTCGACCTGGGCTTCGCGGACCTTGGACGGTCCTGCGCCAAATCTGCCGTCACGAGGAAGAAGCGTTGCCGGGATGATCAGTTCGGTAGTCACGCGGTTAAGTTTACGTTGGTCGCGATGTACGCGTGGGACCAAAGGTGTGACCAGACCGGCAGTAATGTCAGATTGCTGATACGAAATCTGGCCCGGTGACACGATAGGGTTATTGCGGAGTGTTTCGCCAGGTCTAGGAGGCAGTGATGAGCGACCTCATCGACACCACTGAGATGTACCTCAAGACGATTTATGAACTCACGGAAGAGGGCATAGTCCCACTACGTGCGCGTATCGCAGAACGGCTGGGCCACTCAGGTCCGACAGTGTCCCAAACCGTTGCTCGTATGGAGCGTGACGGTCTTGTGATCGTTAGCGATGATCGCCACCTTGAGTTGACCGAGGATGGACTGCTCAAAGCGACGAGCGTGATGCGCAAACATCGCCTTGCCGAGCGGCTTCTGACCGATGTGATCGGACTCGACTGGCCGCATGTGCACGAAGAGGCCTGCCGGTGGGAACACGTGATGAGTGAGCAGGTCGAAAAGCGGTTGGTCGACCTTCTCGAACACCCGCATTTTGACCCATACGGCAACCCCATTCCTGGTCTGAGCGATCTGGGAGAAGAGCGCACTGTCGAGAGGTTCCGCGATGGGGCTGCGCCGCTGCACGAGGTCATGTCATCAGTGCCTGCGGGGGAAACCGTGATGCACACAGTCAAACGTATCGGCGAGCCGCTGCAACCCGATGTCGAACTGCTTTTCCAGTTTCAGCAGGCGGGCATTGCGCCAGGCAAGCAGGTTGAGGTGACAAAAGAGCGCGATCGATACGCCATCGGGGCACCCGAGGCGGACTCTGTGGTGGACCTGGCCAGCGAACTTGTGCGCCACATCTTCGTGGCTGAGTAACAGCAGGAAAATTCGGCACGAATTAGTCGTAACCAGAACGTGACATTCAGCACGATGGTGCGTTACTCTGGACAAGTTGCGTGCTAGTCATTCAGGCGCAGCCGATATGTGCGAATCGCCAAACCCAGCCGTCGCATATATCGCACAAATACACCCGCGGCTGGGACGGGGGAACCACATTCGGGCGCGGCTGATGTCACGTCCTTGGGGTGAAGTCTTTGGATGGGAGACCATCCGGAGACCGAGCAACTCCGCTCGAACCCGACAGCTCACCTCGGCGGCTCAGGAGACTACTTGTGACCGACGTACAACGAGGGCGCCACTGTGCAGCCCGTCGACCTGTGACACCGTTGACGCTTGCTGCTCGTGCTGCCAGTCAAAAGGCCGGTATGGTCGGGCGCGGCTCAGCATTGGTGGTGGCATCGTCATCTCTCATCGTTGGATCAGTGTTCGCTCCGACCGGAGCCATCGCGGAGTCACCCGCTGACAACAAGGCCGTCAACGCTGAGGCCGGCAATCCTGTCACAATCGCACCCGCAGTTGTCGTCTCCGACTCGGTCGTCTGGTCCGATGACGCCACGACGCTCAAGGTCAAGCCGCCGAAGGCGGACGAAGAGCCCGCCACACCTGCATCGTCGGCTGCCACTGCGACCGTGTCGCGGACCGCGCAGCCATCACGTTCGGCGCAACGCACCAGTCCGACAGTTCAACAGGATGAGGAAAACTCCTCACGTCTCGGTTTGGGCGACGACGAGAAGGAATCGGATAAGGACAGTAAGAAGAAGTCCACCAAGTCCGATAAGAAATCGTCCGCGAAGAAATCCGCCAGCGATGCCGTTGACCTGAGTGACCCTGAAGAACGCGGTGCCGCTGTTGTCGCGATCGCGAAGCGCTACCTCGGCGTGCCGTACGTCGCGGGTGGCTCATCGCCTTCTGGCTTCGACTGCTCAGGCTTCACCTCGTATGTTTACGCCAAGCTTGGGATCGAGCTGCCGCGCACCTCCTCGGGACAGCGCCACATGGGCAAGGTCGTCTCGGCGTCCAAGGCGCTGCCCGGCGACATCGTCTGGAGCCCTGGGCATGTTGCGATTTACCTCGGCAACGGCCAGATCATCGATGCCCCTCGTCCCGGGAAATCCGTACAGATCCGAGCGATGTACCAATCGAACCCGGTATACATCCGCGTCGGAGGCTGATGAGCCGCAGCGAGTTGCTCGCTCCGTCCGTTTTGCCTGGTTGACCTGGGAAAATAATCTTCCTGAACAGGTGTGCTGTTCGCCTTTGCCGGGTAAAGTGAAGGTAGAGGACAGTCTCGGACCTGTCATTGATACTTCTTCGGACCTTGGTCCGGAACGATCCTCGCCACGTGACTTCGATGTGAAGGATGGCGACCATGGCAAAACAGATCGTTGTAGGGGTTGATGGCTCAACAGCGAGCCGTATCGCATTAGCGTGGGCGATCAGACAAGCCCAACGCAAACAAGCAAACCTGGTAGCGCTGTGCTCGTACTCGTTACCCTCGTTCACCGTCGCATCGCTCGATGGCGGGTATGCGGCCTTGGATGACGCGGCTATCGCAGAGGGCGCCCGTCAGGTCGCCGAAGAGGCGAAACAAGCAGCGACATCGGCCGGTGTGAATGCTTCGACCATGGTGGTGCCAGGAGATGCCGCAGCGGCCTTGATCGAGATCAGTAAAGAGTCCGATTTGGTCGTGGTCGGTACCAAGGGCGGCTCCGGGATTCCCGAGCGGCTACTCGGCACTGTCTCCTCCGCGCTTCCGGCTCACGCCTCCTGCCCGACCGTGGTGGTGCCGCGCTGCTGGGCGCGGCTCGAAGGAGACGACAACGCGGAATCCTCGGCACAAGACGACCATCCAGTGATCGAATTGCCTCCGGTACGCAAGATCGTGGTGGGTGTCGATGGCTCAGTGACCTCGCAGGTGGCATTGCGAATCGCGATGCGCGAAGCGAAGGACCTTGGCGCGGAACTAGTCGTGGTCGGCGGTGTCCCCATCGCGTCTGGCTCCGGACTATTGGCATGGTTGCCAGCGGCGATCGATCGCAATCAAGTCGTCGAGGACGTGCGCCGCGGTATCGAAAGACTCGTGGATCAGGCAAAGATGGAGATCCCTGACATCGATCCAGAACTCGTCGTGATGGACGGCACAGGCGCTGAACTGCTGACACGATTCTCGCGAACCGCGGACCTGCTGGTGCTGGGTTCGCGTGGGCGCGGAGGTTTCGCTGGGCTGCTGCTCGGTTCGACGAGCCAGGCCGTGCTGCACCATTCCGATTGCCCGGTGCTGGTGATCAACAAGCGCACCGAAATCCACTGAAGGGCTGTGACAGCCGTGATTAGTCCTCGCTAGTTCCCTGCACTGTGATGGTGGTCTCGGCGCCCGCCTTGAGGGTGCGACCAACGGTGCAGGCCTGATCGATGACCCGGGTTATCACCGTGGCTAGGCGGGCTTGGGCGGCCTCGTCCAGGCCTGACCAGTCGAGTTCAATGAGTTCATTAAGCCGCGGGTAACGGTCAGCATCGAGGTCCTTGTCTCCGCTGACGGTCACCGTGATGGCGGCGTCCTCGCCCAATCGACGTTCAATGGCTGCCTCGGCGCTGAATCCGGCGCAAGCGGCCAGTGCGACTTTGAGCAATTCGCCCGGCGTGAAAGTGTCGGGGTAAGAGGCGTCTCCGATGGCGACGACGCCGCCGCGGGAGGAGCGCCCGGTAAAACTGCGGTGACCCTCGCGGGTAACCGTCACCGGAGGCTGGACAGGTGATGGGGCTGTTGTCTTGCTCATCGCTCCATAGTGACATGACGGGCGCTGATGGCTGAAGGCAGCGCGGGTGTTGTCCGCGATCTGGTCATCGAACCGCTAAGGTAGTACATGCATTGCGCTCGTAGCTCAGTGGATAGAGCACCGCTCTCCTAAAGCGGGTGTCGGCGGTTCGAGTCCGCCCGAGCGCACTACAGAAATGGCCTTCGACCAGTGACAATGCTGCGACAAGGTCTCATGTGGACGATGGAGGAGCCGTGACGCAAACTCAGTTGGATGTCGCGGCGGTGCTATTCGACATGGATGGCACTCTCGTTGACTCCACGCCGGTGGTGGAACGCTTGTGGGCGCAGTTCGCCGCCGAGTTGATCAAGGCGTTACCGGATGATCGGCTCGCGGTGGTGACTTCAGCGCCGCGGCAGCCGGCGGAGGTCAGGCTACTGGCCGCTGGAATTGGCATCCCGAAGGTGTTGGTCACCAGTGAAGACGTTACGCGGGGCAAGCCCGATCCGATGGGGTACCAGATCGCTGCGCAGCGGCTGGGTGTCGTCCCGCAGCGCTGTCTCGTGGTCGAAGACGCCGAAGCGGGTCTGCAGGCGGGCGTCGCCTCGGGAGCCCTGACGGTGGTGATCGGTGAGCATGAATCCGCGATCACCATGGCCTTGCCGCGAGTCAAGGACTTCACGGACGTCACGGTTCAGATCTTCGACGACTTCTTGCGCATCACGCTGCCGTAGTGACTTGTCGCTGCCAGTGACGCCCTGGGGCGTGTGGTGAACGCCGCCAATCGAGGCTGAAAATGTGAGGCGGGCGAGAACTCCTGCGAAAGACTCCCACCCGCCTCGTTGTCCCAGCGGTTTACGGCTGAGGCTCATACCAACCGATGGTGCGCGTTCGAAAACATCGCACCTTCCCAAGCAGGGCAGACCCGCTGAGAGGTATATCCGAGAAGTCGTCTCGGTCGGCGAGTCCCTGTTAATTTCCGCCGCCGATACGCTTCTCGTCATTTCAGGGGTCTTCCCCCGCAGGCACCTATGTATCGCAGCTCATGTGCCACGATCCAAACGAACCAGTTCTTAATGACGAACCAGTCTTATAGTGAGACACGACAGGGTGCAATAACCCAAACCGGGTACTGAACTACCTCGAAACCTACCCTGGCGGGGCGACGATCCTACCCGGGTAGGTTGGTATTATCCGCTTGTCTATAGTCCGAGGCGGGCGGCGGTGGATAGAACCTCAGACAGCGAGTTGGCTCCCAGTTTGCGCATCAGGTTTGCGCGGTGGAACTTCACGGTGTTGACCGAGACAAACATCGCTTCAGCAATCGCCTTATTGGTCAGCCCGGCACGCAGGTGCTCAAGTACTTCACTTTCGCGTGGTGAGGGACATTCAACGAGGCCATCCGGCATCCGGGAGTAGCCTCGCGCGCGTTCCAGATTCAAGGCTTCCAACACGGCGGGGTGGTCCGTGAGCAGGGCTTCGAGCTGAGTCAGCTCATCTTCGGATGCTCGTGCGAGAATCAACGGTGCCAGCCGTCGTTGGGATGTGGCTGTCGCAGCCCGTTGCAGGCAAGAGCGAGCTGATTCCTCGTGGCCGGAGCGAAGTGCTGTCAGCGCATCGTTGAGCATGATGTTGTGATAGACGCGCGGCGCGGCGTCTCGAAGGTCATCGTCGTCGCTGAATACGGTGAGGTACTCCGGAGAGTCGAAACGTCGGCCAGTCAACGTGGTGACGAGCTCACCTAACAGGCGGTGAATCTTGCTGGGTGACTCCAGCGACGGATCCTGACTTTGAGGTCGCGCCGCGCTGTACATGTCACTGAGCTGGTTGAGCTCTTCGGCGTCTCCTAGGATGCCGAGCAGGATCGATCGGGTGAAGAGTAGAACCGGCCAATCATGAGGGCTTTCCACAGTCTCGAATGCCAGTCGCCACAGACGATCTGCGCTGGTGGGATCGCCGCGGTCTATCTCGTTCCACATCAGTGCTACGTTGGCGAGCACATGGTCGGCATCACGGGTGTAGTACTGGTGGCCAGACAGGGCGCCCGTTGCATCGATAGGGTCCGCCAGACCGCGTTCGCGATGCGAATAGAGTGTGACTCTGCCGGCGAATGAACGCCGGATATGTTGCGGGTCAAGGTGACCCGGGTCAGTGACGATCAAGCGCAAGGCGAGGTGCGCGACTTGGGCGGCGAAAGTCGGGCTTCCGAGCTTCAGGCCACCTTGAGCGAGCATGAGGAGATTCGAAACCGCTCCAAAGGGGATCTCTGGTACGTCCGAACTGTCAAGAAGTTCAGTGACGAGATCGCGGGCTGCAATGCCGATATCTCCAGCCAATCGGAAGGCGAGCCCTTGGCGGGCGAGTTCAAATGCCCGTGCCTGGGTCGCAAGACGCCGCCAAGGGTCACGGGGTGCCTCGGAGGTCAGAGTCAATGCGACGCGAGATAGTGCCGCCGGGGTCAGCGGGCTGATGCCCTGGTGGGCAAGTTGTTGCCGGAGGCAGAGCAGGCTGGGGTAGGACAGCAAATCGGCAGCCGACAGTTCTTCGACTTGATGCCATAGCGGTGATGGGCCGTCCGGAAAGACATCCCACAGATGATCGGTCAGTACTTCCTCGGCCTGTCGCAGGTCTCCGCTGCCAGCCAGCATCGCGACTTGCAGTTCGCGATCGCCAATCGCGGCAGCTGCTTTGGCGACGCGTGGTGCCAACGTTGGGTCCGCGGGGACTGCCTGCCTGATGAATTGCGCGATCTCAAACCGGATTGATTCGTGCCAACTGAAGATACGCTCGTTGATTCCGACGTGGTGGGTGAGAGTCCCCAATCCCAGCAGCAACAGCCGGTGCATGTGGGATGAGGCATTCTCGTCACCAGAGACTCGTACCGCGACCCGTGCCGAAAAACGTGGCGCCTCAACCAGAATGCTCGCAAATCTGGCGATGGAGGAAGGCCAGCTCTCGGGTTTGATAACGGTGAGAAATGCATTGAGCACCTGGTCGTCGTGCAGCGTGCCCAGTTCGCATTCCAAGGGGTATCGGTTGATGGCCGAGCAAATCAAACCGAGATGCCCGCGAGAAACCCGGTGCACGGCGGCAACCGCGTCTGGGGCCGGTGAAAGTCCCGCAGAGCGGAGCAGCATCGCGGTTTCGTCAGACGTCAACGCAAGATCTTGATCGTCGACCCGGCTGAAGGCGATACCGAGCGCGGTGGCGGCTCGGGCCACGGGCAGCGCGTCGAAAGCAGTGATGATGAGTTGCAAGGAACTGGCTGGCTGCACAGTACGCAGTAGAACCTCATACGTCTCATGGTCGAGATAATCAGTTCCCACCAATGCCACAGCAAGTGGTTCACGAGCGTTTGCCAGAACCGGGAACGCCTTCAACGATGACAAGTTGCAGCGGAGACTGCAAAGTTTCGATCAGTCGGTTGCGTTCCATAATTTTGTGCTCCTCGGCGCTGACCTATCTCGCAGTGTTATCTATTCCGTGTTCTAACGTTCAACGACCGAATTCATCTGATTTTCCCACAGTGGCTGCAATGAACTGTACTGGCAACTGTCGCGATCTGCTCTTTGTGTCCAGCGACGGTCGACATCGCGATGTTTTCAACCCTCAGGAGACGCAAGGGCACGCTTTTGGGAGTCGGTGTCTGAAGAATCTTGACGAACGTCTAAACCAGGGTGCATGATCAGACGTAGATGGCGCGTGTCGCATGCCCCCCTGCGCGGCACGCGCCGTCATATCTCCACTTTCTCGGCGCGCCGCGCCGTCCCAGCCGCTACGGTTCGCTAGCGTCGGATCGGGTGCACCGTGAGTACGGTTGCCAGCCGACGGGGAGGAAACTGTAGTGGAGAAGCCACCGGGCTCGATGATCGACGGGTCGAGCGCACGCCACCACAAGTCGGAACAGCCACGTGTCGTGCCGGAAAAAGTCGCGGCACCAGAGCTGGTGCGGCCACGCAGCGCACACGACCTCGTCCATGTGGCCATTGAAAAATGGCGCGAACAACTCGTCCGCATGGCGGGCGGATCACCGCTGCGCGACCTGACGCTGCTCGATGAAGCGATTCTCGATCTCGCCGGGGCCCACCCATCCGGTGTCGCGCAACTGTATTCCGGGCGACCGACCCGGCTCTCGAACATCTTCCGCGATCCTGCGGCACTGCCCGCGGCTCGCCGCCACGTGCGACTCGTCCTGGACCGTGCCCGGGAGCAGTCGGAACGCTACGGCACAGCACCGACCTATTTAGTGATCGGCGTTGCGCAGTGGACGGAGCAACCCGGAACGGTCGCAGACGCACACGACGTCAGCGCATTGATGCGTGCCACAGACAATCTTGCCACCGTTGCTCAGGAGCCAGCGGAACAGGACCTCGAACCGGTTACCGTACACGCACCGGTGCTATTGCGACCGGTCTCGATCCGCAGCCGAGGCAAGGACGAGGCCGATTTCGAACTCACCCTGGAACCAGCCGCAGAACTCAACCCCGTTGTGGCGCGTGCATTGCGCGCTCGCGGAGCCCTGCTCGATCCGGTCTCGTTGGCGCAGTCGACTTTTGACAGCAGTGGCTTTGTTCCCGGGATCGCGCTAGATCGCATCGATTCCCTAGGACGAGCGGTTTTCGACGACTTCTCGCTCACCGAGCGGTCACTGGTAGGGACTTTTGCTCACCCCGGTCAGGCGCTGGTAGACGACCTGGACGAGCTCACCGGACTGGAACACCACGAGCTGATTGCGGCGCTTGCCGGTCACGCGCCGAGTTTGGCGAGCCTGGCAGTGGAACTGCCACCCTTCGTAGGCGAAGACGTCGAGCCGAACCTCGAGCGTGGTGTGGGTGACCTCGACCCATCCGCACGCAGGATGCTCGAGGCCTTGGCCACTGGCGGGCATCTGTTCGTTGATGCTCCCATCGGCAGCGACACCACGGGGCTCATCGCCGCGGTTGCCGCGGAGGCAGCAGCCATTGGCCGTTCGGTGATGTATGTGCCCGGTCACCGGCGCGCGGCCGCTGCGTTGAAGAATCGGTTGCGAGAACTCAACCTGGATGAGCTCGTCCTCGATGTTCCGTCGGATCAAAACTGGCGCGCTGCGGTATCGCAACGACTGATCGGGGCAATGACCCACGATGCGGACCCGGTCGACATCCCGCGTATCTCGAAGGTGCGCCGGGAACTGTCGACGGTGCGCAATGAGATCGCACGCACGATGGACAGTCTGCATGCGCCACGCCCGCAATGGGGGGTGAGCGCATATGAGGCACTGCAAGCACTAGTGCGGCTGACGGGTGAAGAAGGCGGTCCGCGCACCCGGGTGAGGCTCGATCCAGCGGCGGCGCAATCGCTTGACGCCGAACAGCGTCGCGAAGTCGCCCACCAGATCATGCAGCTCGGCGCGCGCGGCGGGCTCGATGCCGAAGCGACTTCGTCACGATGGTTCGGCGCAAATCTGTCTGATGTCGATGCCATGGATGTGGCGCTGGAACGGGTGACTCGCCTGCTCGACGAGACACTGGTCGAGATCGGTTCCGATATCGCGGCTATCGCCGACGACCTCCAAGCGGCGCCCCCCACCACGATCGCGCAGTGGCGTTCCCAAGTCGACGTACTTGTCGGACTGCGGCAGACGCTGAACACTTTCCAGCCTGCCGCCTTTGAGCGCTCTGCGTCTGATTTGATTGCGGCGACGGCGAGTAAGTCATGGCGCGCCGAGCGCGGTATCTCACTGAGTCGTGGCGAGCGGCGTCGCCTGACTAAACACGCCAAGGACCTGCTGCGCCCGGGCGTGCACGTTGACGACCTGCACAGTGCGCTGTGCACGGTCGAACGCCAGCGTGAGCTGTGGTTGGCTGCCTTCCCCGATGGCGGCTGGCCGCGGCTGCCCCGCGGTGTGGCGCAGTGCGAGGAACGGCTGCGCAGCGCTGTGGCCGACCTTGAGGCATTGGACGAGGTGCTCTTGGGCACTGCAGAAGGCAGTGGCCTGCTCGAACTAGATTTCGGGGTACTCACTGACCTGCTCAATGCGCTGCGGGTACCGCGTGCGACGTTGGAAAAGGTGCACGAGCATTCCGCCATGATGCAGATGCTCGACCGGACTGGCGTCAAGGAACTCGTCGAGGACCTGAGTGCTCGTCGGGTCGAGCTCGACATGATCCCGGACGAGGTCGAACTCGCCTGGTGGACCACGGTCTTCAACTCGATCATCACCGCGGACCCGTATCTTTCCCAGATCGACGGTGCCCGGATCGAAACGCTCGCTTCGCGTTTCCGGGCCCTGGATTCCGAGCACCTGCGTCTGCTCGTACAACCGGTTAAGGCCGCGGTGGTCAGCCACGTGCAGCAGGCTCTGACTGAACACTCCGACCAGGCTGATGAGCTTTTCGCGGAGTTGATTGACGAGCGACTGACATCGGTGCGCGGTTCGCTGGAGACCTACGGCGACGTGGTGCGCCGGCTGCGTCCGGTGCTCGTCGCAACTCCTACGTTGGTGCCGCAGCTGACCCCGCCGCACCGCACCGTGGACCTTGTGATCCTTGACGCCGCTCAGCACTTGAGTATCGAGACTGTGCTCAGTGCCCTGGCGCGCGGCCGCCAGGTCATGGTGATCGGCGACCCGCGGTGTGCATCGGGCACCGCCATCGGGGCCCTCAGCGAGGTGCTGACCAGTGTTTCACTCGATGGTGAATGGATTGCACGGGATCCGAACGTCACGCAGTTCTTGATCGAGCACGGCTACGAGTCAGTGCTGCGTACCGTACCGATGCCGCAGTCGGAGCGTCTTGTCTCCTTGGTGACGGTGGACGGCCGCGGAATGCACGACGACAAGACCGGCACTGTGGAATCGACCCAGGCCGAGGTCGACAAGGTGATCGAACTAGCCATCGAGCAGGCAGTGTCACGTCCCGACGAATCTTTGGCGATTGTCGCCTCCACCAAGATTCACGCTGATCAGATCCGCGATGCGCTGCTCCTCGAGGTGCGCAAGCACCCGGCGTTGATCAGTTACTTTGACCCGCGCCAGCGGGAACCGGTCGTCATCACTGACCTGGCCGGGGCCTCCGGCGTCACCCGCGATGCGGTCATCTACGCGGTCGCCTTCGGACGTACACCGCATGGTCGAGTGCTGCACCGTTTCGGTGTCATCGCGGAGCCCGGTGGCGAAGCACTGCTGCTCAGCACGATCGGCATGATGCGCCGCCGCTTAACAGTGGTCAGTACCTTTACCGCCGCGGACCTTGACCGATCCCGGTTGAAGTCACGTGGCAGTGAGTTGCTCGCCGACCTGCTGCAGTTCGCGGAGCAGTACGTCAGTTCAGACGACAAGGTCGTCATCGCACCACAGGAACGTCAGCCGAACCAGTTGGTGATCGATCTGGCTGCTCGATTGTGGAACTCGGGTTTGACGGTGGAAACCGGTTACGGCATCGATGGCGGCTATCACATTCCGCTGGCTGTGGGTCACCCGGACTTCCCGGACGAGTTGTTCGTTGCGGTGCTCACTGACGACGACGAGTATGTCGCCGAGCCGAGCGTGCGAGTGCGAGATCGTCAGCGTGCGACTCATCTGGAACGTTTGGGCTGGACCGTCATGCAGGTGTGGTCGGTCTCGCTGTTCCTCGACCCGGAACGCCAGGCGAACCGTATCCGCCAAGCCGTGTTGAACATTGCGCAGCAGCGCCGGGAAAGCGTGCAGCCGGTGACGGGTGCACTGCCGACACTGCTCGATACTCGCAGTGCCCAGTGGGTGGCGGATGTGTTGGCTGCGGATGAGGCGCAGACAGGACAGTTGGCTACCGTGCCAACCACGCAGACTGGCACCTTGCCGGTGGTGGACGAACCTGCCGCTGAGCAACGGCCTTCCCAGGTGCTTCCAGCTTATGCCGGGGCGGAAACCGGGCAGCATCCGGTCATCAAGCCTTCCTCTGCTCAAGATGCTCATCGGAACGGTTCGGCGGAGGACCCGCGTGCGGGGATGACGCCTCCGGCGATTCGACCAGGCCTTCCGGTGACCGCCTACACCGACGACGAGTTGGACGATCTGGTGCATTGGATCGCTGCCGATGGCCTCACTCGTTCGATGGACGAGTGGCTTGACGCCATGCGCGAGTTGCTGCAAGTGACGAAGCGCAACAACCGTATCGATACCGCACTGGCGGCCGCCGTACGACGCAATATCGCAGCCAACTGATCGGCCTGAACCGGACCATGGCTACTGAGCGAAAGCGGCGCAGAGTAGAAAGGCCGGGCACCGAACAAGGTTCAGTGCCCGGCCCTAGCAGCGACGAACGCGACGATACCAGTGGCGAATCCGCCAACTCGGACAGTCTCGACGAACAGATCAGTCGAGAGGTGCCGCCGCATTGGGAGCCATCGAAGCGTCACTGATCAATGTGGCATTGCCGATCGACGAGTGAAAGTCGCCTAATAACTACGGCAGTGGCGGGGGCGGAGTGTTGCCACCTGAGTTCTTGGCAGCGAGCAGATCGCGGATCTGTTCTAGGAGTACGACGTCCTCAGCCTTTTCAGTGGCATCCTCAACCGGAGCATCCTGCTTCGCGGCGCGGCGCTCAGCCAACTTGTTCAGTGGCAGAACGACGAAGAAGTACAGTGCCGCGGCGACTAGCAAGAAGTTGATCAGTGCGGTCAACACGGCACCGGGATAGAAGGCTGCGTTGTTGAGAGTGAACTGGCCGACAGAATCGAGATTGGGCTGACCAAACAGCGCTGCGATGATTGGGGTCAGGACACCTTTGACAAGCGCATCGATCACGGCGCTGAACGCCGCACCGATAACGACACCGACAGCCAGATCGACTGCGTTGCCGCGCGAGATAAACTCCTTGAATCCTTCGAAGACATTCTTCATGGTGGCTCCCTCCGAGTTGCTGCGTGATGAAGAAAATTAGTGCAGGACTAAATCTAGTCATTAACTAGGCACTACGACGACTGATAGCCACTGTGTCAAAGGAACAGTGGCTATTTGAGCGGCTTCCAGGGCAGTGACGGATACCAGCAATGACGACGTCGGTGCTGCGAAGTCGGCGGGCTCAGCAGTGGCCTTCATCGGCCACGGCAGCACTGTGGCCGCATCCGCGATACGCCGCGACTGTGTCTCGTCGGCGAGCAGCACATCGACCCGATCGCCGGGCTGAAGGGATTGGACGAGTTCACCTGACTGGACCGTGATCGTCGCGGCGACTCGTCCTGACTCCAAAAGTGACGCAACGCCGGGTTCGCTCAGCAGTGCAGCCGTGAGGGCAGTGCCCTCCGGCACAGTCACCCGCAACTGATTCGCCTGATCGGAATCAATCAGAGTTGACAGCGCAGTGCTGTCCAGTAGTTGAAGTTCTGTGGCGACCTCTTCGGGCACTGCGACTGTTCTAGTCATCTGCGCTCCAAGCTGCGTACCCGCAACCAGCGGCGCTGCCGCGACAGCAACATCGATATAGGCGGGCTTTTCCGGAGTGACGGCATTGATCGCCAGGATCGCGAACACCAGTGCGGGGACCACAACACGTAAATGTCGCCAGCGCCACAGCACACCGCGATACCGTGCGGCTCGCTGGTAGCTGCTGAGCGGTTGCGGCGAGGAATTGAACGCGGATGAGGCTGTCATGACACCACTGTGCAATCACGTGCCAGCGTAGGGCTTGTCCTAATCGACGTTGTGGAAAACTCTTCGAGTCAGGCGGCGGTGGTACTCGTCGTTGAAGAACCCGACGATGATGTGCTCGTCTTCGAATCGGAAGAGGTGGCGGACTCGCTTGACGAACTCGTCGATGAGCTACCTGCCGAACCTGACGGCTTGGTCTTGCCCGCCCCGGAATCGGTGCGGTAGAAACCCGAACCTTTGAAGGTCACGCCGACGGAACCGATGACTTTGCGCAGTTTGCCCTCGCACTGTGGGCAGACGGTGAGCGGGTCATCGGTGAAGGACTGGCGATAGTCGAATGCGTGGTCGCACGCAGTGCAGGCGTAGGCGTAGACCGGCACGTTCATCTCCTCGGGCGTTACCTGCCAGCCGAATGTCGGTTGGCACTCTCAGTGTCCGAGTGCCAATCTTACCGTGTTTCGTCGTTGAACCAGCGCACCCCGTTGGGGGTCAGAGCGCCGTGGACGAATCGGTCGTGGTCCTCGCAAGGCAACTCGACCTCGTCGCTGGGAAAAACCTCGTCATCAAAAACAATGGCCAAAATCGTGGCATTGGGATTGACGTGCGACAACGCGCGGTCGTACCAACCGCCGCCCTGCCCGAGGCGGCAGCCGCGAGTGTCCACCGCCAGCGCCGGGGCGAAGATGACGTCAGCACGTGCGATCTCCTCCATCGGCAGGGATGGTCCGGATGGCTCCGGTGGTCGCCCAGGCGCACGCTCCACCAGGTCATCGAGTCCTTTGAAGGTGGCCCATTGCCGTTGCAACCCATCGCCGAGAACCGGCAGGAGCAGTTCAACACCGGCGGCTTCAAGGCGTTGCAACAGTGGCTCAGTCGTGGGCTCCGTCGGCCTGGAAGCATAGATCGCCACACGGGTCGCATTCTGTCCGGCCACGAAGTTGGAACCCACGATGGCGATCGCGTCCCCAGCGTCGGTGCGGCGGCGCAGCGATCGTTCTTGACGGCGGGATCGCAAATATCCACGAAGTGCGGCTTTGGCGTCCTCTGGTTCCAATCCGGTCAGGGTGGGAAGCGAATGTGTGATCCCGGTCATAGTTAGATTCTCGCAGAAGATTGTTGACGAAGTGGTTGCCGGTTCGCTACGGAATTGCTGCCAGTGGGATACGGTCTTATCTATGACCATCACGAAGGCAGTAATCCCCGTGGCGGGTCTAGGTACGCGGTTCCTTCCCGTGACAAAGACCATGCCGAAAGAAATGTTGCCGGTAGTCGACAAACCGGCCATCGAGTATGTGGTCGAAGAAGCGGCCAACGCTGGCCTCGACGACGTACTACTGGTCACCGGTCGGTCCAAACGCGCGGTGGAGGACTACTTCGATGTGGCTCCGGAACTCGAGCGCACGCTCAAGAACAAGGGCGATGACGAGCGACTGGCCTCGGTGCGCGAACCCGTGGATCTGGCCACTTTGCACTTCGTGCGACAGGGCAGGCCACGTGGACTCGGGCACGCAGTGCTATGCGGTCGGCAACACGTGGGAGACCAGCACTTTGCGGTGCTACTCGGCGACGACCTCATCGACGAACGCGATCAGATCCTCCCTGTGATGCTCGCGGTGGCGGAACGCACCGGTGGGTCCGTGATTGCTCTGCTGGAAGTGCCTCGTGACCAAATCGGGCTGTACGGTTGCGCCGCGGTCAGCGCAGCGGACCCGGCGCTCGCGGCAGGGCTCGAGATGACAGGTGAGCCGCTGCCGGAGGCAGATGTGGTGCGGATCGACGCACTCGTCGAAAAACCGGCCCCGGAAGACGCTCCCAGTAACCTCGCGGTCATCGGTCGCTATGTGCTCAGCCCGGCAGTCTTCGACGTGCTGGAACACACTGAACCTGGCAGAGGCAACGAGATTCAGCTCACCGATGCACTCGCAGAGCTGGCTCAGGATCCCGCCAAACCCGGTCACGGTGTGTATGGTGTGGTCTTCCGTGGCCGCCGTTACGACACGGGTGACAAACTCGACTACCTCAAAGCCGTCGTGCAACTGGCGGCAGAACGCGACGACCTTGGCCCCGACTTCCGTGACTGGCTACACGGTTTCGTCACCGGACTGAAATGAGAAGTGTCGGCGACCACCTCGCGGCAGTGCTGCGAGTCGCACAACCGGTACGACCACTCGACGTCATCTTGACGGATGCTGTGGGCTGCATTCTCGCTGAGCCGCTGATCGCCCCGGCAGATGTGCCCGGTGGCAACCGGGCGGCTTGCGACGGTTACGCACTAGCCAGTGCCGATCTGGCGCATGCGAGCGTGAGCGAACCGGTCACGCTGCGCGTGGTGGACGAGGTCTCTGCCGCTACCAGCGAACCCGCCCGCATCGTGTCGGGACAGAGCGTCAAGGTGGCCTCCGGCGTGCGGGTACCGCATGGCGCCGATGCGGTGGTGCCGTTGGAGTACTCAGATCGGGGCGAGGCGAAAGTCCGTATCGCCTATCCGCCGCGTCCGGGAGACAACGTCATTCCGCATGGTTCGGCAGCGACAGCGGGTTCGGTTGCCATCGAGGCTGGGACCCGGATGGGCGCCAGGCAGATCGCGTTGGCGGCGTCTCTTGGATTTTCCCGCGTCACGGTCCACCCGCGGCCACGCGTTGTGATCTTGACGGTTGGGGACGAGTTGCACTCTGCTAACCGGTCGCGGCGCGCCAGTGAGGGCAGGGATCTGCCGATCTTCGATGCCAACGGGCCGGCGCTGCGTGTTGCGGTGCAAGATGCGGGAGCCACAGCGATTCAGGTCGGTCCGCTGAGCGATGACCGGGCAACGCTGCGCGAAGCGCTGGAGGATCAACTGGTGCGCGCCGATCTGGTGGTGACTACCGGGGGATTGTCGGACGGGCCACGCGATACTCTGCGCGACGTGCTCTCTCCACTGGGAACGGTGCGGTTCGATCGGGTCTCGATGAGTCCCGGACGGCTGCACGGTGTGGGAATGCTGGGGACCGAGGATTGGGCGGTGCCCATCTTCGCGCTTCCTGGACACCCTGTTGCGGCGCTCGTCGCTTTCGAGGTTTTCGTGCGTCCAGCACTGCGGACCATAGCGGGGTACAACGACATCTACCGGCCGTCACTGTCGGCACGGGCCGCGACCTCATGGCAGGTCGACTCACATGAACGTCAATTCGTGCCAGCCACCATCACCGGCACCCCCGATGCAGGGTACGAGGTGACCCCGGTGGCCGAACCGGACCAGTTGAGCTCGTTGTCGATTTCGGCGCTGTCAGCGGCCAATGCGCTGGTCGTCGTGCCGGAAGACGTGACCACTGTCGCGCGAGGCACCTCGCTGCACTGCCTGGTTCTGGAAGGCTAGTACGATGCGGGCTTGGCCTGTGACTCTGCGCGAAGACCCGGGACCACCCGCAAGATTCAGTTCCTTGTTGTTGCGTCCGTTACGTCGTAACGAGCAGGCCGACTGGGACCGGGTGCGCGGCGTCAATACGGCCTGGCTCGCGCCATGGGAACCATCTGATCCCGCGCTGGAGCGACCCGACAAGATCGAGCCGTGGACTCGTCCCTCTTTTGGCTCCTACGTCAGGTCGTTGAACCGGCAGGCACGATCGGGGCACTCGGTGCCCTGGGTCATCGAAGTCGACGGAGAACTCGCGGGACAGGTCACCGCAGGCTCGATGGTCTACGCTTCGCAACGATCCGCAGTGGTCGGCTATTGGGTCTCGCATCATCTGGCAGGACGCGGCATCGCTCCACTGGCGCTCGCAATGATGATCGATTACCTGTTGGCCGAACGTGCGCTACACCGGGTGGAGATATGCATTCGCCCTGAGAATGAGGCGAGCATTCGCGTGGTCCAGAAACTAGGGCTGCGCTACGAAGGAGTGCGGCCCAGATTCATCCATATCAACGGACAGTGGAGCGACCATTTGGTCTACGCCCTCGACACCAGTGAATGGAATGGGCCTGGGACGCTGGTAGCCAGATGGTACGAATGGTTGCGCGCCGGGTCCGACTCTTAAGTTCAGTGAATGATGCTCAAAGTCGGAACTCGTCGTCAAATGACACCAATGTAATTTATACCTCGGACACGCCGAACAGATTGCGGTACCGCAGGCCCCAAGCGGCCTAACGTCGTGTTTGTGGATTCACCGGCGGGATTTGTCGCGCTGGCCATACTCCTGGTGTGGCTGGCGTACTTTGTACCCGGACGTCTGGCGCGTCGAGAGCGCGTCGCGGCCGCGCGTGCTGACGACAGATTCTCAGAAAGTTTGCGTGTCTTGGCTATTGCGGGCGGTCAAAAGGTCGAGACGGCACCTAACGGTGATTGCGCGGTAGCGAAACCGCGCACGACGAAGTTGCTTGTGAGGAATCCGCAGCAGACCGCCTCACTAGGGAGGGGCTCGTACATGGACCAGCCAGAGTTCTCAGCAGCGCGTGCCACATTGATGACTCAGCGGCGTCAGCAGGCGCGACGCCGCGCGCTGCTCACAGCGCTGCTCGGGGTGATCACCCTTGCCTTGCTGCCCGTGGCGTTGCTGACTGCAATGTCCGCGTGGTGGCTGGCGCTGCCTGGTGGTCTGCTCGGTGTTGTCCTTGTTCTGGGCCGTCGTGCGGTGGTCGCGCAGCAGCGTGCCGACGCGGAGCTGGTGCGGCGCGCTCGGATGGCGCACCGCGCGGAACTTGCGACGCGAATGCAGGCTGGACGCCCCGGTGCCCGCCGGGTGGGCCGACCGATTCCGGTGGCGCAGCCGCGCATCGCGCCCACTGGCGCCGTCGGTGTTGTCGGCGTTGTGCCGGTCGTTGCTGAAACTGGAACTGACACTGGTCTGGGCTGGAGTGCTTCAGTTGAGGAAGTGCTTGACCGGGTGGACGAGCGCCGCGGCGTGAAGAACCGTCGTAGTGCTGAGGAGACTGTGGCTGGCGCTGATGCGGCGGGTGCTTCTGGTGTGCCGGGTGCCGCGCGGGATGTTGCAGTTGCCTCGGCTGGTGCGACTGAGTCCGCTAAGTCGACCGGCTTGGCTGAATCGTCTGGTGGTGCTCGTCCAGCTGAAAAAGCTGCGGCCACGGGCCGCGCTGTTCGTCCGCACCGCGTGCCGCGCCCAACCTACGCGACGAAGCCTGCGGCTCCGCGTTGGGAACCGGCTCCACTTAGTGCTGAAATCCAGCGTGCAACGCGCGCCATGGCGCAGTGGGAGGCCGAGCATGGTGAGGTCGTGGTCGAAGACGACGTCGTGGTTGTGTCCGGTGTTGAGCTCGATGCTGAAAGCACCTTGAGTGGTGGCCGCGTTCCGCGCACTGCTGCTGAGCAGGGGACCACGGCACTTGGCGACGAGGCTATTTACGGAGTCTTGGAGCGTCGCCGCGCAGTAGGCGAGTGATCCCCGCTGTCCCTAGGACCTGTGGGGTCTGATTTATCTCTGATCGCGGTGATATTCTGATGCGCGGTCGCGTCGTAGATTTATCTGCGGTGCAGACCTCGGGGCTATGGCGCAGTTGGTAGCGCGTCTCGTTCGCAATGAGAAGGTCAGGGGTTCGAATCCCCTTAGCTCCACCATTGAAGACGTACTAGAACACCTGACATCGGTTGATGCGGGTTCTGGTGTGAGGGCGGCAAAGGGCTCAGCGAGTCGGATCGTCGCCCTTTCGTTTTCGCTGATCTCGATGCCGTTGGTGAGTGCTTGGTTCGCGAGTCGCTTGCCTTGGTCGTTTGTGCGGGAGTAGAGCGTTGCGCAGTCGACCAGCAGTCTGAGGGCTGTGCTGAGTTGTTTGCGTGCTCCGGTGTGGTGGTTGCGTTCGCTGGCGAGGCGGCGGTCGATGTCGGCTAGCCCGGTTCGAATGCGGTCTTGGTGGCGCTTCAAGGTTTTCAGGTCGATGGCGTCAGCGAAGTGCGCGGCCAGGAGCTTGTCGCTCTCGTTCTGGAGCCGCTGACGGTTCTCGGCCAGCTCGGCCAGCTCTTGGGAGCGGGAGGCGATGTGTTCATCGAACGCGGCCTCGACCTGTGCGGCGAGGGCGGTGTACTCGGCCTCGGTGATCGCGATGTCTTGATAACAGTCGGCGACGAGTTGCTCGGCGACACCGATGGGAACGGCGCGGCGAGTGCAGTTATTGCGTTTCGAAGCCCGCCCTGAGCAGACGTAGTAGCCGTATCGGACGCCTTGCTTGTTGGCTGGGTAGTCCAGTTGCATTCGTGATCCGCACGATCCGCAGTACAGTGTGCCTTTGAGGTAGTGGTCGTGTGAACGTCGCCGTTCAGAGGCAATCTTGCGCGAGTCAAGCAGTGCTTGGACTTGCTGCCAGGTTTCGATATCGATTAGCGGCTCGTGTGTGCCCGGCCGCTCGGCCCCTTTGTAGCGGACAACGCCGATGTAGTAAGGGTTGCGCAGTAGTTTGAAAAAGCCTGAGCGTGCGACGGGGCCTGACGGTCGTTGCGGTGTCGGCACGGTGGTGAGGCCACGTGCGGTGACCGCTGCCAGTAGGTCAAGCACCGTATGGTCTCCAACTGCATATTGTTCAAACACCCACCGGATGAGCGGTGCGCGTTCAAGGTCAATTTCAACGGTGCGGTACTCGCGACCTTGCTCGTCGCGCTTACGGACGTTGAGGTAGCCGATGGGTGCACGCCCTGGTGTGCCGCCGGTCTCGAACTTCTGCGTCAAGCCCTTGGTGACCTCAGTGGCGAGGTTCTTGGAGTAGAACTCGGCAATCGAGGACATGATGCGGTGCAGCAGCATCCCCGAGGGGGTCTCGTCGATGTTCTCGGTAGCAGAAACGAGTGTCACGCCGTTAGCAATAAGGATGCGGTGAATTTCGACATCATCGATACGGCTACGAGCGAGACGGTCAACGTTGTGAACAATGCAGTAAGTAACGCGGTGCGAAACTACGAACTCGAGCATTCGTTGCAGCTCAGGTCGGTCTGCCGATCGAGCGGACTCACCTGCATCGACAAACTCTCTGACAATCTGAGCACCAAGAGACTCGGCCTTTCGCGCGTTTGCTTCTCGTTGGGCAGGAATTGAGAAGCCCTCATCGCGACCTCCTTTGGCCGCCTGCTCCTTCGTTGAAACGCGTTGGTACGTGACCGCGGTTGGTGCCGTGAAGTTTCCGAGTTCAACTGGCGCTCCGGATTGTGCCTTCACCGTATCCTCCCGTTCTGTCATGACTTGTGGTGGTTTTCTCGTCAGCCATATCAACCGAGATCTGCCGGTTGCGGAGCTCCTCAGCATGTAGTTCATCAGCAAGATGAAGCACAAGCGCCGTTAAGCGAGCAAAATCTGGTGCAGCGCGCACTCGGGGTTCTGCCGAGATTGTTCGACCCGTACCTGTAACCCGAAAGTGCTTCATGCAGAGTAGGTGCACACCAGTTCCCATGGAACTTCGATCACACCTCAATTAATGAGCTTATTTCTAGACCGCCTTGAGCTACCACGCCTCTGGCAGATCGAGGTACGTACTAGTCCGTATGTAATTGCTGTGTAGCCAAGAATACCTTGGTTTATTCGATTCTTATAGGGGAGGCAGGTCGAGAGAGTCCGAGTAGCCCTCGCCCAAGTGCCGCGATGAGGAGTTCGTCTGCGCGTGTCTGGAATTCGGGGGCAAGAAAGCGAGCAGCAGCGTCAGCGATCTCAGGATCATCCCCGGGTTGATCATTGCGAAGCGCGATGATGATACCCACCTGAATGTCGTTCAGCCAGTCTTCGATGGTGGCTGCCAGTGGTTTGATTGCGCCTACGACAGAGTCGGCCAACAGGCGGATCAATGCCTGGCCTTCGCGGCGAGTGAATAAGTGTTCTAGTGCCTTTTCAACCCTTGCAGACACAGTGGCAGGGTCCGATTCTGTGCCATGTTGGAGCTGGCCTTCGAGAAAGGTGATGGATTGACCCCGCATGTGACTGATGGCATTCAACGCAACATCTTCCTTGCCGCGAAAGTGGTGGTACATGCTGCCATGCCCGACGCCTGAGCGTTGCTGAATCATCTGTGGACTCGTCGCTTCGAATCCGCGTTCTGCTAAGAGTGCACATGCCGCTGCCAGAAGTTTCTGCTTCGAATCGTACGAAGGGCGACCTGGCCCTCGTCTGACTTCACTCATCTGATACCTCGGCTCTCCTACACCGCCAGCATAATTCCATACCAGTAAGTCTGAATATCCATTGGCTTCTGCGAGAATGTCAGTGGTGTCCGATACCGTCTTCCAGTAAGGCCAGACTTGCCTAGTTCGGGGCAGGTATCTGCACTACTACGCACGACCCAAAGGATTTTCATTGGTGAACAGTTCTATCAATCACGCACGGATCGTCGCCTTAATCTGGGGCATTGCCGATGATGTGCTTCGCGACCTGTACGTGCGCGGTAAGTATCGCGATGTTATTTTGCCTTTCACTGTCTTGCGGCGACTCGACAGCGTGCTTGAACCAACTCGCGACGCAGTGATCGAAATGAAGAAGACGCTGGACGGCGCGGGCATCGCGAACCAGGATGGCCCGCTGCGCAGTGCCGCAGCGCAGGACTTTTACAACACCTCGGGCTTCACGCTGAAAGACCTGCGCAGCACCGCGAATCAGACACGTCTGCGGCAGAACTTCGAGGCCTATCTCGATGGCTTCTCGCCGAACGTGCAGGAAATCATCGAAAACTTTGAGTTCCGCAACCAAATTCCGCGTCTCACCAAGGCTGACGCGCTGGGCTCGCTCATAGAGAAGTTCCTGCAGCCCGACCTTGACCTTTCACCCACGGGCCTCGACAACCACGGTATGGGAACGGTGTTCGAAGAACTCGTGCGTCGTTTCAACGAAGAGAACAATGAGGAAGCTGGTGAGCACTGGACGCCGCGTGACGCGGTGCGTCTCATGACGAGGCTAATGTTCGAACCCATTGCAGACAAGATCCCTTCGGGCACATACCGCTTGTACGACGGCGCGATGGGAACTGGCGGCATGCTCACTGTGGCAGAAGCGACTCTGAAGCAGCTCACCGAGCCCGCGGGCAAGCAAATTTCTACGCACTTGTACGGCCAGGAGATCAACGCTGAAACCTATGCAATCGCTAAGGCCGACCTGATTCTCAAGGGTGATGGTGCAGCTGCCGACAACATCGTGGGTGGCCCTGAGTACTCGACGCTTTCGAACGATGCATTCGCTGGCCAGGAGTTCGACTTCATGCTCTCGAACCCACCGTATGGCAAGAGCTGGAAGACCGACCAGGAGCGCCTCGGTGGTGCGAAGAAAATTATCGATTCGCGGTTTATCGTCTCGCACGCGGGTGACAACGAATACTCGCTTGTTACGCGTTCGAGTGACGGCCAACTTATGTTTCTGGCGAACCTCATCGACAAGATGAAGCAAGATACGGTGCTTGGTTCACGCATTGCATCGGTGCATAACGGTTCGTCGCTTTTCACCGGTGACGCCGGGCAAGGCGAGAGCAACATGCGCCGATGGATCATCGAGAATGACTGGCTCGAGGCGATCGTCGCGCTGCCGCTGAAGATGTTCTACAACACTGGCATCGCCACCTATGTGTGGGTGCTCTCGAACCGCAAAGATGAGCGCCGCCGTGGCAAGGTGCAGCTCATCAACGCGGTCGACTGGTTCACTCCATTGCGCAAGAACCTCGGCGAGAAGGGTGTCGAGGTCACCACCGCTGACGCCGACAAGGTACTCGCGGCGTTCAATGCCTTCGACGAGTTCGACGACCCCGACCACTCGAAGGTGTTCGATGGTGAGGAGTTCGGCTACTCGAAGATCGTGGTCGAGCGCCCGCTGCGTATCCGCGGCATCGACGCTGAGCGCGCATATAAGGCGGCCGAGATCAAGCAGTTGAGAGACACGGGCGAGCGGGACGAGGCCGCACCTCCGGTGATCAAGAAGGTGCTGCCGAAGAACGCGGTTCCCGATCCGTTGCGTGGGCGATTCGAGGCGGTGATCGGCGGCGAGCAGCGGGTCGTTGAGTACGAGCCCGACACAGAACTGCGCGACACCGAGCAAGTGCCGCTCACCGAGCAGACGGGCGAGTTCGAGACAGGCATCGAGGCGTTCTTCCGCCGGGAGGTCTTGCCCTATGCCCCTGACGCCTGGATCGACGAATCGAAGACCAAGATCGGCTACGAGATCTCATTCACTCGCCACTTCTACAAGCCCACCCCGATGCGCACCCTCGCCGAGATCCAGGCCGACATCCGAGCGCTCGAGGCTGAGACGGATGACCTCATCACAGAGATCGCGGGTGATCGGTGATGTTCCGCGACCTGCCGCCGTACGGAGAAACTCGGTTTAGCGATTTCTGGACCTCAAAGGTGCCGTCATCGTGGTCCGAGATGCCAGGGCTAGCGGTATTGGAAGAGAACCGACGCACAAACAAAGGGTTGGTGGAAGACCAAGTCCTTTCGTTGAGCTACGGCAAGGTGATCGTAAAGCCCGTAGAGAAACAGCGAGGCCTGGTTCCGGAGTCGTATGAGGGGTACCAGATCCTTGATCCCGGGGACATCGTCGTAAGGCCAACTGATTTGCAGAATGACCAGACGAGCATCCGAGTTGGGCATGTTCGGGATCGAGGGATCATTACTTCTGCATACATCGGGCTGCGGCCACGCGGCGAGTGGAGAGATGCATACGCCTACCTCTATCTCTCGGTGATCGATTCATCGAAGCGCATTTACGGTATGGGCAGCGGCCTCCGCCAGCAGCTTGGATGGGATGACTTGAAACGAATGCCCTGTCTTGTACCTCCGGTGGAGGAGCAGGCGGCGATCGTAAAGTACCTCGCCCACGCGAACGCCCGCATCGACAACGCCATCGCCGCCAAGCGCCGCCTCATCGCCCTCCTCGAAGAGCAGATGGCATCATCCATTGACGAAGCGATTATGCGCTCAATGACTTCAAGCGAATCGCGAGTGATCCCACTGAAGTATCTGGTCGTTGGTGGTCTTCGGTATGGAGCCAACGAAGTCGCGGAAGGCACTAGTCGAGAGTTGCCGCGCTACATTCGAATTACTGATTTCGGTAAGGATGGAAGACTGAGGGATGAGACCTTTGTGTCGATCGGTCAGGAGATAGCTGACAAGTACCCAGTGCTGCCCGGTGACATCCTTCTTGCTCGGAGTGGAGCAACCGTCGGGAAAGCATTCTTGGCCCCACATGAGATTGGCCCGGCTTGTCACGCAGGCTACCTAATCCGAGCTCGTTGCAATAGTCAGAAACTTCTTCCGAATTATCTCTACGCGTTTACAAGATCGACGAGGTTTGCGAAGTGGCGATCAGAGACGTTGATCCAATCGACCATCGAGAATATCTCCGCCGAAAAATACGGTGCCCTGAAGGTTCCGGTGCCGCCAATCAATGTGCAACACGCGGTAGTGGAGGGTGTCAAGCGGGCGCATGATGAAACCGAACATGCGGTGAATAAAGTTCGCCGAGAAATCTTCCTCTTGGAAGAGTTCCGCACGCGACTGGTTGCTGACGCGGTGACAGGGCAGATCGACGTTCGTGCGATCGCGGCAACTTTGCCCGATGCTCCGGCTGACAGTATGAATCGTGACGTCGATACTCCTGCCGTGGACGGTGGCTTCGACGTTGATGTCTCCAGGGGAGTGGCGTAGCTATGTCTACAGTGCGACTGCAGAGTGTGAAGCTCGCAATGTACAGTGCGAAACTTCTCGCGGCGGGGTTGGGAACAGCACCTTCCCTTAGTTGCGCAAGAGTGTTACGATTTAGGTAACACTATGGAGTTGAGGTACGCGAGCAACGAGCTCGAGCGACAGTGCACCAATGACCGCTACATGCAGCGCAAGTTGGGTGTGCAGGTGGCTAAGTCTTTGCGGCTACGTCTCGCTGAACTGCGTCGAGCGAGTGAACCCGCGGACCTGCTGCTTGGTATGGGTAAGTGGGAAGCGATGACCCAGGACCGGTTGGGACAGTGGTCAGCTCACCTCACGAAGAACTGGCGCTTGATCGTGGAGCCAGAAGATAACAACGTCACCGTTCTGGTTGTTGAGATCGAGGACTACCACAAACGCTAAGAGAGGAGATCGCGACATGAAGCACAACAGCATGACCCCTGCACTGCCTGACTACGCAGTGTCACCGGGCGACTTCATCCAGGAGTGGCTTGAGGAGAACGACGTCAACGCCGCTGAGCTTGCACGTCGCCTCGACGTCACGCCGAAGCATGTCTCTGAGCTGCTCTCTGGCAAGGCTCCGCTGTCGGCTGCTCTTTCGATCGCTCTTGAGCGCGTGACCGGTACCCCAGCGAAGCTGTGGAACCGTACGGAAGCGATCTACCGTGAGGATCTTGCGCGCCTCGCGGAATGCGAGAACCTCGAAGCCCAGTATGGCGAAGCCAAGCTTTTCCCACTGTCGTATCTTCGTAAGTTCGGCTTTCTGACTGCCACAGCGAAGGACAAGGCTGGAACGGTTCGCGAGCTGCTCCAGCTGCTTCGTATTGGCGACCTCGGGGCAGTAGAAGCAACGTGGCTGAACCCGAAGGTCGCGTATCGCAAGACCAAGCTCAACACCGACAAGTCGTATGAGCAGGCCATGTGGTTAGCGCTGGGAGAGCATGCGGCAGGGAATGAAGAACTGCCAGATTTCGATCGCGAAGGTCTTGAAGGCCTCCTTCCGAAACTGCGCTCACTGACAGCGGAGCCGAACCCTGTTGAGTCGCTCGACAAGGTCAAAGAGTTGCTGAATGAGGTCGGCGTAGCGTTCGCGCTTATTCCACCGATTCCAGGGTTCGGTGTCTATGGCGCGACCCGATGGATCGCGGAACATCCACTAGTGCAGTTATCTGTCAGGGGTAAGTCTGACGACCAGCTCTGGTTCACACTCTTCCATGAGCTCGGGCATGTGCTGTTGCACGGGCATAAGACTGTGTTCGTGCAGGGCACCGAAGGTAAGGAAGAAGACGAAGCCGACAACTTTGCTTCTAGGACACTGATCCCGCAGGAGTTCGTACACCGCATTCCTACGAGCCGAAACCTCGCCGCAGTTCAAGAGCTCGCAGACGAGCTCGGCATTGCACCAAGCATCGTGCTCGGGCAAGCGCAGCGGATCACGAAAGACTACAAATGGGGCCACTCGTTGAAGGTCAAGCTCGAATGGGGCTCTGCGACCGAGAAGGCGGCCTAACCGTGAAATACCTCAACGAAGAGAGCCTCGAGAAACTCATCGTCGCTCAGATGACTGAGCATGACTCGGCAGAGGTCGGTTGGCGCGAAGGCGACGCTGCGGCGTTCAATGCGTCATACGCGCTCGACCTCGGCGAGTTGGCTGGTTTCGTCGCCGCGACGCAACCGCACCTGTCAGAGGCACTTGGTTTGAGTGCTGATTCGCCGGGGCAGCACAAGTTTCTCGCACGCCTACAGGGCGAGATCACGAAACGTGGAGTGGTGCACCTGCTGCGTAACGGTGTCGACCACCTCGGTCATCACGTCGACCTGTATTACCCGATGCCCACGCCCGGTAACGCGCGTGCGGCAGAGGCCTTCAACGCCAATCGTTGGGTCATCACGCGCCAAGTGCATCACAGCGTGAGCAAGCCCGGCGACGCCATCGACCTTGTCGCGTTCGTCAACGGTCTGCCGATCTTCACCTTCGAGCTGAAGAACAACATCACGAAGCAGACCGTGGAAGACGCGGTTGCCCAGTACCAGCGCGACCGCGACCCGCGCGATCCGCTCTTCGGATTCGGGCGCACGCTCGCACACTTCGCCCTTGACGATCAGCGCGTGAAGTTCTGTACTGAACTGAAGGGCAAGGCATCCTGGTTCCTGCCCTTCGATCAGGGTTTCAACGATGGTGCGGGCAACCCGCCAAACCCGAACGGGGTGAAGACCGACTACCTCTGGAAGCGGACGCTCTCGCCGCTGAGCCTCGCCGGCATCATCGAAAACTACGCACAGGTCATCGAAGAGAAAGACCCGAAGACCGGCAAGAAGAAGCGCAAGGCGATCTTCCCGCGCTTCCACCAGCTCGACGTGGTGCGCAAGCTACTGTCGAACGTCGCAGAGAACGGTGCCGGGCACCGGTACCTCGTGCAGCACTCGGCAGGCAGCGGTAAGTCGAATTCGATTGCGTGGCTGACGCATCAGCTGACAGAGACGACGTACGACGGCAAGCTCGCCTTCGATTCGATCATCGTGGTGACCGACCGCATCATCCTTGACAGCCAGCTGACCCAGACGATCAAGTCGTTCCTGCAGGTGGGGTCGACGGTGATGCACGCCGACAGATCGGGCGACCTTCGTCGCGCGATCACTGATGGCAAGAAGATCATCATCACGACGGTACAGAAGTTCCCGTACATCCTCGACGACATTGGGTCTGATCACCGTGACCGCCGCTTCGCGATCATCATCGACGAGGCACACTCGTCGCAAGGTTCAAAGACCTCCGCCGCCGTCTCCCGCGCCCTGGCAGGTATCGAGGTGGATGACGACGATGAGGTCACTTTCGAGGATCAAATCAACGCGATCATCGAGGGCAAGAAGATGTTGCCGAACGCGAGCTACTTCGCGTTCACGGCGACGCCGAAGAACAAGACTCTGCAGATGTTCGGCGAGCCCGTTGCTCAGCCTGAAGGCACTGTCGGGTACCGGCCGTTCCACTCGTACACGATGAAGCAAGCCATTCAAGAGGGCTTCATCATGGATGTGCTCGCGAGCTACACGCCCGTGGGCAGCTACTACAAGCTCATGAAGACGGTCGAGGACGACCCCGAGTTCGACGCGAAGCGTGCATCGAAGAAGCTCCGCGCGTACGTCGAGGGCAACCAGCACGCGATCGCGCAAAAGTCCGAGATCATGGTCGACCACTTCCTCGCGCAGGTCATCGCGAAGCAGAAGGTCGGCGGCCATGCGCGTGCCATGGTCGTCACCTCCTCGATCCCGCGCTGCATCGAGTACTTCCATGCTGTCCGCAAGGTGCTCGCCGAGCGTCGGAGCCCGTACCAGGCGATCGTGGCGTTCTCGGGTGAGCACGACTACATGGGCGAGAAGGTAACCGAATCGAGTCTCAACGGATTTCCCTCGGGTCAGATCGCCGAGAAAATCAAGGAAGACCCCTTCCGCATCCTCGTCGTTGCGAACAAGTTCCAGACCGGGTACGACGAACCGCTCATGCACACGATGTACGTCGACAAGACCCTCTCGGGAGTGCTCGCCGTGCAAACGCTCTCGCGGCTCAACCGTGCGCACCCGGCGAAGCGCGACACCTTCGTGCTCGACTTCGCGAACGATGCCGACGACATCAAGCGAGCCTTCGATCCTTACTACCGGACGACGGTGCTCTCTGAGGAGACCGACGCGAACAAGCTGCACGACCTAGTCAATGACCTCGATACGATGGCGATCTACACGCCGGAGCAAATCGATGAGTTCGTCCGCCGGTACCTCGATGGCGTAAGCATCGACCACCTGCATCCGCTGCTTGATCGGTCGGTGCAGGAATACATTGAGCTGCCCGATGAAGACGACCAGGTGAAGTTTAAGGGCAACGCGAAGGCGTTCCTTCGCACTTACAATTTCCTCGCGACGGTGTTACCGTACGGCAGCGTCGAGTGGGAGAAGCGGGCAATTTTCCTCGACAACCTCGTGCCGAAGCTTCCCGCACCAAAGGATGAAGACCTCTCCGCGGGCATTCTTGAGAACATCGATCTTGAGTCGTACCGTGCCGAGAAGTCCGTTGCGATGCGCATCGTGCTCGACGACGAAGACGGCTCCCTAGAGCCCGTGCCCGCAAACAGCGGCGGCATGCTCAATGACCCCGCGCTCGAGAAGCTCTCCGCAATCGTGAAAAGCTTCAATGACCACTTCGGCAATATCGAGTGGGAAGACGAAGACCGCATCCAGCGCCGCATAGCCGAGGAGATCCCGCGCCTTGTCGCCGAGGACGAGGCCTACCGCAACGCCCAGGCGAACGGCGACCCGGTCAATGCCCGCGTCGAGAGCAACAAGGCACTGGCGAAGGCCATGCTGAGCCTCATCGCTGACGAGACGCAGCTTTTCAAGGCGTTCCAAGACAACGAGAGCTTCAAGACCTGGCTCGAAGATGCGGTCTTCAACGCCACCTATCTGAGGGATGCGGCGTGAGTGACTGTGGACCCGCAACGGCGGCCTGCGCACAGGCCGCCTACTTAGGACTTGTTCGGGTCGAGGTTCGAGCACTTTGACCGACTGGATCGTGCAGAATTTGGTTGGGCTTGTCGCCTTGCTAGTTTCGGTTGTTCTCGCAATCATTTGAGTCGTGGAGTGGTGGCAGAGTCGTCATCAGGTCCACATTTCATGCCAATCAATGACCGCGGGGATTCCGACAGGTGGCAGCACCGTCAATAAGAGCTATGTCTCGATCCGGCTGTCAACTGATCGACGTCCAGTGTCGGTTGTACGAGTTGGGGTTGTCGCTGATGGGAAGGGTGCGGGCTATGTCGAATCCCCGCAAATTTGGTCGATCGACCCGCCACTGCCAGGCACATCACCTAGTTTCCCACCGGTTGGATTCGGCGAGCCTACGAATGTCGCCGATGGAGAAAGCGTTGTGTGGGCAGTCGGGATTGGCAGCTCACCTTCTGAATTCCGCATTGGCGACTCTAAGAAGTATCGCGTGGAAGTCGAGCTGGCGAACGGTAAGACTTATCGTTCCAAGCCCTTCTGGCATAGTCAAAGCCCGATTGCGGGCTGGACAGCGCAGGATATCGAACGCGTAGCCGGACGAGATCATTGAGATTAGGAACTGGGTGTATCACTCGTGAGTGCGTTGCTAGATCGTCGCACGGTGGAGGTCAAACTGCTTGGCGAGCTGGCGCGCGCTGACACCGGCTGCACGCAGGGTTGATCTATCTGGGTCATGGTCATGTTCGTGCGCGTACACGACGCAGAGGACGTCCGCGTCGTCCCCGTCACACACGAAGAGTTCGACGTGCGAGTAGACATCACTGAACCCGCCGTCTGACGGCATCAACTACACCCACTTGGCGGCGACCACCTGGACTGGAGAACCTTGAGTTTTCGTCCGGCGCGGTCACCGCCTTCTCAATCTTCGACGCGTGGCGGCTCTACGGGGCGGATCGCTGAGTCGTTCAGGTCGCTTCTGGCGCGGCGAAGGAACACAGCGACGGCCTCACGGTCATCTTCAGAGAGTTCATCTGTGAGTCCATCGAGCATCCGACGGAGGGACTGCTCCAGTTCGGGCGCGATGTTGTCGTCGGTGTCCTCGGCATGTTCGATGAGCCACCGCTGCCTGGCGACGTATTCCTCGGCAAGCTTCAGCCGGAGCTGGGCGAGCAAAAGGTCGCTCCGAGTCATCGGAATTGACGGCTTGGCAATCTCGATGTCTGTACCTGTTGGCTCGGGTGTGGTTTCCTCGACGACTTTCGGTTCGGCCATCTTCGCATCACGTGCCAGCGCCTTTGCCTGGGTGCGCTCGAGGGTGCGAGCACGTCGGCGCTTGACGAACTGGCCGACCTTCTCTCGCGCTATCGGCGCCGCAACATCTCGGATGAGCGGAACGACGAGTTCGCGAATGACCATGTCTGCGACTTCGGCGACGGCATCAGCTAAAGCCATCTGACCAGGGGTGAGCTCGGGCTCCGGCCGTTCTGAGTTTATGAAGATCGGATCGCCCTGATACTTCTCGCGTAGCTCGTCCTCGTCGACTGCACGGGACTCGGTTGGGCCGGCGATGTTCTTGGTTGTATCGCTTCGAAGCAGGTCGCTTTCGAACTCGTCAGATTTCGAGGACCTCGAGCGATGTGTGTCCTTCTTCCGCCGAACAACGCGGATCTCCTCGATGTACTCGTCTTCGTCCCTGCCCACGTCGCTCCTTTACCGAGACCACTACTTCATCATCTTTTCACGGTATCGGGTGGCGGTTTGCCTGTGTTCGATTTCGACGGACTCATGTACGTCGACCATCATCAGATTGACTATGCGGTCGAGACGTTCAAACCGCTGATGAGGGGATCGCAGTGCTTCGCAGTGAGTTGGCAATCTTCCCGCCCGACCGTCGTGATGGCAGCCGAATCATGGAGCACCTCGGCAAGTAGTTGATTACCTAGGTAGCTCAACCGCACAATTGGGTTTGCGCAGCGCTGGTAGGCAGTGATAAAATCATCGGTTGCCCAAAACTGTGATGCATTCTAGAGGAGATAGGTGGCTGAGATGGAGCTGAACGTGCGACGTGCTCTTGAGAGCGTCGGATATGCGTTCGTACAGGAAGAGCCACGTCTCCTCGCGTTGCGAAACCATCGTCCGGATTTCCTCGGCTGGGCTCCGAACGCATACGGCGATCTCGTCCCGTGGGCGATTGTTGAGGTCAAGTATGGCGCGCGAAAGCCGCCGGAGTTTTTTCTCCCGCAGTTGGCGCGGTACCGCGATCTCGTGGGAAGCGTTGAGCACTATATCGTCATCGATGATGACTGGTTCCGCGCTGACCACGGATTGCGTTCCATCGAACCGGTTGAAGGCCCTGTTGCGCCTCGGTTTGGCTCCACTGGGCATCTGGCCGACGTTGGTTTGGTGGAGTCACTTCTCGTAGCTGCGTATCAGCGACGCAGAGAAGTTCTGGGGAGCCGAAGCTACTTCGATCCTGCCGTGGTCGCTGACGTGATTCAGACGGCAACGGATCGCGGTGTTGAGCTCGCGCCAGCCGAGTATGTCCAAGTAGATCGACCTACTCTGTTTCAAGCGTTGCGGCGTTTCGTAGCAAGTGAGCTGCAGCGTAGTCGGAACAAGGGGGTGTATTCCCTTGACCCGATACTGGCAAAGGCCATGGCGTCACTCGTCGGGGCAAAGCTCGCAGGGACAGTGGCCGATCCGTTTGCTGGGTTCGGCATGTCACTCTGGGCCGCTGTGGAAGAAGCGGTTGAGCGCGGGGCGGCTGTCACCTTGCGCGGACGCGAGCATGACGCTTCATGGCGCGCCGTTGCCGAGAGTATCGCGCAGGCGAGCCCTGTTCCGGCAATATTCGACACCGGTGAGGTTTTGCTCGATCCGATAGAGCAGGCTGACGTGATCGTGAGCGCCCTCCCGTTCGGAGTCCGGGTTCTAGGGGAAGCAGAGGGACGAACGCTTCTGAACGGCGAACGTGTTCGGGATGGCGACGTTGCGCTCGTCGATTCCGTGCTGCGCGGATTGAAGCCAGGTGGCCGTGCCGTGCTGCTCGTGCCCGCGGGCTTTACATTCCGTGCCTCGGGCGAGGCGTATCGAAGCTTTCTTGCTGAGAACTATCGTGTGGCTGCTCTTCTTGGCCTTGAGGGGGCCCTGGAGCCGCACTCGAGTACGCCGGCTGTTCTTATGGTGATTGACCACGCTGCTCCGGGAGAGACCTTCGTCGCCCAGCTCGTGGGCGGTTGGGCTTCGCAACTTGCGCCAGGCGGGGCGGTGCTCGAAGCAGCGCTTGCACACCTCGATCCTGTACCGGGAGCGTGACTCGATGACCATCGTCACTGTTGATCTTCGAGATCGACTTTCTTGGGACCCAGGAAGCATACTTGTCGAAAAGTTCGCCTGGCCAAGTGACAACCCCTCCGTTCGGCTCGGCGACATTGCGAGAACCTTCGCGCCTCAAATGACTCCTCCCGAAGGCGCGCTCGTCGTAACTCCGGGTGGCCTTGATTCGCGGACGGGCGGCATCCGGCAACGTTCAACTAAGTACCTCGGTGATGTGTATCAAGTTGGCGAGAGTGAGCAGGGCTTGCGACCGGGCGATCTGCTTATTCCACCGAACGCGGAGCAGCCGGTTCTCTACATCACAAAGGAACTTGTTGGCTCGCTAATCGCAGGCACATTCACGGCGCTGCGTGTACCAGATCTCGCACTTTGGGTGTGGGGCGCCTTGAACAGCGCCCCGGGTAAACGCTTGCGAACACTGGCTAGCGTGGGGCGTGTGGTTGGTCGGACGCACGTCTTGGAGCTTCACATTCCGGTGCCTCCTCTGTCATACGGGCACGCGATCGAGGCTCAGATACTATCTCTGATTGAGGTGACTATCGGTGGGGAGGAGGATGCTCCCACGTCGTGGTGGCGGGTTGCTAATCTGCGAGGGATGGAATGGAGGTTCGCTCTTGCCACGCCTCACCCCGAATTGCTTGGAGGTGGTTTCCCACTCGAGACGCTTACTCGTGAGATCCGGATCGGCCAGCATTCGAGTCGGAGCATGTATCGATCCGATCCTGCACCGGACTTTTTGCCGGTTGCAGACATGACGTGGCTTCGCACCGGACGTATCAGAAGCTGGTGTCCGCCGGCGATGGACCGGAGGGTCGCAGTCACGAACGAATCGGATGTTCTGATTGCTGTGTACGGTGCAACGGCGCTTGCCCGGCAGGTGCCTGCTGGCTTCGTCATTGACAGCACGACGTATGCAATTTCGCTTCAGGACCCAACACTCGCTGCAGGCCTGATCCGCTACCTCAATGGCCGGACCGGAAAGGGTGCTCGTACTATGCGACTTACCGGTACCACCGTGCAGCGACTGAGCATGCGTGATGCTCGTTCGCTGAACGTGACGGAGCAAATCTACGAGCACGTCGCCGCGGAGAGTAGTATCGACGTCTCTCTAGAAGAGCGACTGGGAGCGTTGCTGTGGAACTGAACTGCTCGCTGTCACCGCTTGTCTTCGCGGAACTGTATTCGATGCTTCGTGAGCGACAAGTCTGGACGGATACGCTGGAAGAGCGGCTCGAAGATGGCGGGCTAGATCTCGCGTGGCTTGAAGAATCTGCGGATATGTACCGCTCGTATTGGTTGTCTGTCGCAATGTATGAACCGACACTCAGCCTTGAGGAGGAGCATGCGCACCTTGCCAGCTGGCTTCTCGCGGCGCTTGTTCGCAAGGAGACAAGCGACAACTTCAGCGCTGAGCTTCGATCGCGCGTCCGAGAGCGGTACAACCTAGATTGCAGTGCTGAAATCGCGATTTTGCCCCAGCCGCTCGCGGTCGCCGTCGTAAATTGGACGCTTGGGCAGGTAGTAGGCGACTACGACGTTGAGTACCCGGTCGTACCTGCCGTGCTGCCCGCCGACCCGGATATCGCTACGGCGTATTGCGGGCTGGTTGAGCACGTCGCAACACTTCCACGAGAGACACCGTGGCCTGAGATGTTGGGATCGGCGACGCATTGGCGTGGCGCTGGCCTTGCCGAATCGCTGCAACCACTTGATCCTCCGAATCTCAGCTCCTCGATCAATCTCCTCGTCAGCGGTGCAAAGTCTCACATGCCGGAACACAAGCACGTAGGGCTAGCGCGGCACTGGAACCAGTCTGATTTTGTCCCGCGCAGGAACGCCCTCACTCATATTCGCTCCAATGGCGGAGTGACGTTTAAGGAAGCCTCGAAGCTCGCATCCGATCGCCTTGCGATTCAACCAACTGTTGCAGGCGTAACGCAGTTCATCTGCCAACGGATCTGTGAAGAACTTGGCGACCCAAGCAACCGGCCGCCGTGGGACGCCAAGTGGCGAGTTCTTCAGAATGACATCACAGTCTGGTGATAGCTGTCGCTAACTAGGCCATCGAGTATCTCGCATGTCAACAAGGCCAGGGCCGCGCGAGGCGGAGGCATGTCGTCTATCTGAGCAGAGTTTCAGCTGGCGCATGTTTGATATTGCAAGCGTTCTGTCGTCAGTGCGATGGCTCGATTCAGAATTCGCGGGCCCTCTCCCAAATCGTCGCACGGTGAACGCCGAACTCCTTCGCCAGTTGGTTCACGCTGACGCCCGCTGTGCGCAGGGTTCTGATTGAGTCCACTTCGCTCGGCGTCAGCGGTGTTCTAGCTCGTCTACTTGGCTTCGTGACCACCGAATACTCGGGCAATGAGTTCCTGGGAGGCAATTGGTCAGTGCCCTCCTTCGCCTTCTCCCAAGCATCAGCAACCCGTTGAATCCGTCGCCAGGTGTTCTGATTGAGTCCGCTCAGCTCCACCAAAATGCTTTCTCAACGGCTTAGACAGCGTGTATCTCGCTCCGGTTCGTCGGGCGCGCGGACTCTGAGATAACCGACTAGGGCGCCGACAAGAACCGCCGCCGGTAGTCTGATGACAGACCGTTCAGCCCAGCACACGCATCAGGGGAGAGCGACAAGATGAGGCCACTTCGATACTCGATCAACGTGACGCTTGACGGCTGCTGCCATCACGAGGCAGGGCTCCCGCCGGACGAGGAGTCGATGCGTTACTGGACCGCTGAGATGGAACGAGTCGATGCTCTGCTGTTCGGCCGGGTGACCTACGAGATGATGGAGTCCGCGTGGCGGAAGCCAGCCATGGGCCGACGTTGCTCGCCGGTCTGCACGAGCGCATCCAGCTTGAGCTCGTACATCGCCAGGAGTTTCGGTCCGGGGTGACCGCCCTGCGATACCGGCCCATGCCAATTCCTGCTTGACGTGATTTGTCCAGGGGCAGCGACCGTGGCAGAAGTACCTGACATGCCGTCTATGTTATCCAGCAACGTATCCCTCTGACGCCTCTTTGAGCCAGTCGACCAAGAGCGCGCTACGAGGATTGAGTCGCCGTGCAGACTCTGCGTCAGTGTGATCTGGCGGCATTGGCGTCACCAGCAGCAGCGTTTGCTCTCGGTCTCGTCCAGTACCGAAAAGACCCTCTTCATCCAGAGTGCGCAGCGCAGCCTCCATCGACATCAGACGCACCCAATACTCAGTGTCGGCATCAGTTGGTGTCATCTCGAACAGGCTGCCGCGTTCAGCGTAGATCTTCTCCAATGGGGCGAAGTGCTCGTCGCCGAACACCGCGAACGGACTGTCGGCAAGGTCCCATCGGTTCGGACCATCCAGCGTCACCGATAGATAAGGGCGCAACGCTTCACCCGACGTCAGCAGCGCATATAGGCAAAACGGTCCCGGCTCATCAGAATGCAGTTGCGTGATCGCTCCTCGGGCAGAGGTGGCGATCGCTGTAGTCAGGGCGGAATCCGGATTAGGCCGTGCACGAGGGGTGGCCAACGCATCCCTGCCGAGAATGTTCCGCAGCACTTCGGGCGTGATCCTGTTGCGGGGCGACGGGGTACCAGTGTCGACGCATTCGTGGATCGTGTAGTCGGTGTCTTGTAATTCGACGAGCACTGCCATCAGAGTTTTGGCCACGTCGTCATGATCATTGCCAAACATCTCAACATCGACGATCGGACGCCCGGTCCGAAGACGGTTGCGCACCTCAGACAGCCCGAGTCCAAGGATGCGATGCAGATTGACCAGTACCCGGGCCGGAGGTTCGTCTCGCACAACGACCATGATGCGTGTCGCATCACCCATACCGCTCCTGCCTTTCCGTCGATTGACACCCGTGAGTCTTTGGCCTTTCCTTGACCCGATCCCGGACAGTGTCTTCGCAGCATGCAATTCCCAGCCTGCTACAGCGTATGCAGTTGGCAGCCTTAATAGCATCTGCGAAGCCCACGTGATCATCGAGACTAAGGTGCGAAAAAGAGCCGGAGTATCGATTCGACACATGACAAGCAGACCTCGAGGCGGCACTCGGCGAGCTCCGGTGATGGCAGATGGCCGCCGCGGGAGCTACGTCCGGATGATTTGGCCGTTGCGGGGTAGTGCTCCGTTGAAAGTGATGCTGACGGCGTGCGCGTTCTCGACGATGCGGTTATCGATCGCTTGGACGTGGAGGTGGGGTTCGGTGCTGTTGCCCGAGTTGCCGCAGCGAGCGACGACGTCACCAGTCTGGACGTGCTGTCCGGGGGTGACCGCGATGCTGTCGCGTTGAAGATGGCACAGTGCGATCACGGCTTCGCCGGTATCGATGAAGACGTGGTTTCCGGCGAGTGCCTTCCACCCTGCTGCGGCTCGTTGGTGTTGGGTGAGCGCATATCGGATGGAGGGAAGGCCTCGGTAGGACGAGTGGTCAGGCTCCTTGTCATGGGCAGCTATGACTACGTCGGATATCACCATCATCTCCCACTGCCGATGACGGTGTTCGGTGATAGTTTGCTGTTGAAGCCACATATCCGGGCCCGGCCATCAGCGAAGGGAACGAATCGCCATGGCAATCGCGACAATCAGTCCAGTAACCGGTGAAGTGCTCAAGGAGTTCGATGAGCTCACCGCGGACGAACTGGAAGACAAGTTAAACCGTGCGGCAGCGGCGGCAGCCTCATACCGGCTGACGAGCGTCGAACAACGTTCCAGATGGCTCAACCAAGCCGCAGACAACCTGGAGATGGCAGTGGATTCCGTTGCCATGCTGATGACTACCGAGATGGGCAAGACCTATTCTGCGGCACAAGGCGAGGTCTCGAAATCTGCGCGTGCCCTACGTTTCTATGCCACCGAAGGGCCTGCGTTCCTGAAGAACCTGCCCTGCGACGCAGCACGCGTTGGGGCCGAAGAAGCCTATGTGAGCTACCAGCCGATCGGACCAGTGCTCGCGGTCATGCCATGGAACTTTCCGCTATGGCAGACCATGCGATTTGCCGCACCTGCGTTGATGGCAGGAAACGTGGGCTTGCTCAAGCATGCCTCCAACGTGCCGCAGACGGCTTTGTATGTGGAGCGACTGTTCCGAGAAGCAGGCTTCCCGGACGACGTCTTCCAAACGCTGTTGGTCCCCTCCGGACGGATCGAACAGATATTACGCGACGAGCGGGTGAAGGCCGCCACTTTGACCGGCAGTGAGTCCGCCGGTAAGTCGGTTGCCACCGTCGCAGGATCCGAGATCAAGAAGGTGGTGCTCGAACTCGGCGGGTCGGACCCGTTCATCGTCATGCCGTCGAGCAACCTGGTCAAGGCCAGCGATAACGCGGTCAAGGCCCGTACCCTCAACAGCGGCCAGTCCTGCATCAACGGCAAACGCTTCTTCATCCACACCGACGTCTACGAGGCGTTCCTTGAAATGTTTGTGACCAAAATGGGTGCTTTGGTCGTCGGTGACCCCATGGATCCCGGTACCGATATCGGACCGCTTGCCACTGAAGCAGGACGAGACGATGTGGTCGCCTTCGTCGATGACGCACTGGCGAAGGGGGCCACGGCGCTGGTGGGCGGCAACCAGCCCGATGGACCAGGCTGGTTCTATCCACCAACGGTTCTGACAGGCATCACTCCTGAGATGAACATGTACCACAAAGAAGTCTTTGGACCGGTGGCCCAAGTGTTTCGGGTGTCCTCGGTGCGCGATGCGCTGGAACAGGCAAACGCGCATCCATACGGACTCGGCGCGAGCCTGTGGAGCGAGGACCCGGACGAACGGGAGCGGTTCATACGGGATGTGCAGGCGGGTATGGCGTTCATCAACGGAAACACCGCGAGCTACCCGGAGATCCCATTCGGTGGTGTGAAGCGCAGTGGCTTCGGGCGTGAGCTCTCCGACTTAGGCATGCGCGAGTTCATGAACGCCAAGACGGTCTGGATCGGTGCGGACCTAGCGGACCATACCTGATCAGCTGAAGAAGAAGATTGCTGCGACGATGTGCGCGCTCGCGATGAGGTGCAACAGTGTTCGCCGCAGGGCCGGGCGGGCCTGGTCCCGCCAGATGACCACCGCACTTGCCGCATACAGCCCGAGGACGAGTGCCATCGCGACATAGGGCACGGGTGACCAGGTCAAGCCGTCGAACCTGGCCATGGTGCGCCCCATCAGTGCAAGTAAAGCCACGAGACACAGGCCGTATAGAGTCTCCAATACGACCAATCCAGATGTCAGACGCCGCAGTACACGTTTACGGTCAGGAGTGTCGCCGTTGGCCATGGGCCACACGGTAGCGACGCCACCTGGGGGACGGCTGGGGGATGAAAGCCAAGACGGCGCGCATTCACCCTGACGCTGGCACTACGTGCCCACCGGGAGGTTTAGCGATTCCAGTGGCCGATGTCAGTGCCTGGTCGTAACCTCAGAACATGGTGAACTTTCTGATATTTCTGCTGATCGTGTGGCTCGTGCTATCCGTCCTGGGATTCGTGATCAAAGGGCTGTTCTGGCTCGCGATCATCGGCATCGTGTTGTTCCTGGGGACGAGCGCTTGGCTGTGGATCAAACGCAAAGCGACTTCGCAGGGCTGACAGGCCAGACAGGTCAGACAGGTCAGGTGAGTCGTCTGCGCATCACAATGCGCGGGAAGCCGTTCAACACTGACGATGAGTCTGCGGCCCATTCGAAGCCTGCCTCCTCGAACATGCCTCGTGTGCCGACATACGCCATGGTCAGATCGAAGAGGTTTTTTGCGGTTAGTCGCAAATGAGGTGTCGGAACAAGCGGCGAACCCACCAGTGGATTCTCGTCAGTCATATGGCGCTCGCCGTCTGGCTACCACAACCGCGCATTGGCACTAGCTGATGTTGTTCGCATACCGAGAGTTCTTGAACACAATCCGTCCGGATCTGGTGCGTTTCGCGACGGCGTCGACAGCCATGATGATGTTGAAATCAACGACGCTGACCTGCTGTTCGGCATAGTGATTGCACAGAAGTTGTCTCTCGTGGACGTAACAACTCGTTGATCTCTGCTGTGAGATTACATCGCCTTCAAAATAGCTCAAGTACTTCACCGCTTTGCGTGCCTGCTTCTTGTTGACCGGGTATTTCTGAGTCTTCTTCACAGGCCCGCTTCTCGCAGCCTTCAGCAACTTCTTGAAAACGCGCTTCGCCTTCTTTTCGGAATCTTCGTCTTCTTATCAGCCGCCTTGGACGATGAGATCGGTGATTGTCCCGTGGTCGGCGCGGACGAGTTTGTCCGCGGCGTGATCGGTTCACTAGCGTTTGCGGGGGTGCTGACGCTCACCAAAGCGAGGACAATGGCATCGGCGCACCCGCACGTCGACTCGCCAAGCACCGACGACCTTTTATTCAGAGGACTGACCGAAAAGCAACGCTGCGTTCACCAGCAGATCGAAGCTGCCCGGATCGGTCGCCTTGCGTAGGGTTGAATCATCGACGAGCGCTGCCTCGCTAAACACCCACTCGTCAATATCCCGAGTCTCAGCCATGGCACTTGTGACACTGCCATCGCAGTTGCGCAGCAGCAGGCCCTGCGGGTAGGGAACGTGGGGTGTCTCTCCGGCGGGCAATCCGGCATCGGGATCGACCACCTTGCGATGCGGGTCATTCTCGGCAGCGATCTCGTCGCCCAAGAAGATCATCGGCGTGCCGATGGGAGCGGCGTCTTTCGCGTCATCGATGGTCAACAGATTTGTGGAGAAAGGCCCGCGAACGACTTGACCGAACTCGTCAACGATGTCATTGCCCAATTCGAACTCGATGTAGATCGTGTCGCTACCGTTTTCTTTGAATGACTGATCGACGGCAACCTCGATCACCGCGTAGCGGTCCGCATCGTCGTCTTGGATGACAGACCGGCCAGCCCGCCAGTCGGTGATGTGCCCAACTACCGCGGTTTCAACGGTATCGACCGCATCGCCGATAGTGGCGAAAGGCTGATAATCGTACATGCGACCGCCGCGCAGTCGGTCTCCGTCCGGGCTCTGACGGTCCCCGCATTGATAGAGGTCGTTCAGGGCGGCCGATTCGGGGTCTGATTCAGCCGAATCAGGTTCGATGAGTTCAGGCAGTCGTTCACCTGTCACCGGCGGAGGCGACGAGGTGACCTGGGAAGGCCCGCTGCCGGTGGCGCAGGACGCCGTTAGCGTCAACGCGATGATCATCGCGAAGGTTCCGACTGTTCTTCTCGCCCGCATACTCTTCCCCCGGTGTCTGTTGTTCTTTCGGCGTGGCTCGCGTCGACGGGGTCGGCACGAGCCACATCGGCCCTCTGCTTCTACTATGTCCCGAACCCGATGGAACATTCACGTTATGATGAATTGATAAAACCATCAATTCATCGGCTATAGGGCCGTGACTACTCGGGGCGAGACAACATTGGACAAGACGCAGCGGCCGTTATACGAGATCAAGGCAGACCTGTTCAAAGGCCTGGCGCATCCTTACCGGATCCGAGTTCTCGAACTCTTGGCAGCCGCTCAAGAAGTCTGTGTGGCTGACATGTTGCTTGACATGCAAATAGAGGCCTCGCACCTCTCGCAGCACCTGGCGGTGTTGCGACGTTATCGCCTAGTTGTCGCAGAACGCCGCGGTAGCAACGTCTATTACTGTCTCACATCGTCACACGCGGCGACCATGCTCACTGCTGCCCGCCAACTCCTCGTTGACCTCTTTGAGGAAAATGCTGCGCAACTGAAGCAGCCGGACTCGCTACTCGGCGGATCGGCATCGTCGGAAGACTTGCGATGAAGAAGAGCGGCCTGCGCTCGCTCCTGCCTCAGCCGAGCGACTACCGTCAACTGCGCGAAACCTGGCGGCGCGACGTCCTTGCAGGGCTCACCGTTGGTATCGTGGCGCTTCCGCTGGCCCTGGCCTTCGGCGTCACCTCCGGAGTGGGAGCCGAAGCGGGCCTAGTAACAGCGATCGTTGCGGGTCTTGTGGCAGCCATATTCGGCGGTTCCCATGTCCAGGTCTCAGGACCCACCGGTGCCATGGTCGTCATACTCGCACCCATCGCGGCCATCCACGGTGCGAATGCGGTCATCACCGTGAGCCTAATGGCAGGTCTTCTGGTTCTTATCGCAGGAGCCTGTCGTCTCGGTCGACTTGTCCAGTTCATCCCATGGCCGGTCGTCGAAGGATTCACACTGGGCATTGCGCTCATCATCTTCGCGCAGCAAATTCCAGCAGCAGTCGGCGCCACGGGAGAATCGACTAACGCGATCATTGCCGCAGTCCAAGCAGTGCGCGCTGCCGACTGGCCCCAAGCTCTGGTGCCGCTTGCCGCCGTGCTGGCTGTCGCCGCGCTCATGGTGTCGTTCGGTCGCTTCCTGCCAGCCGTTCCTGGATCGTTCGTAGCTATTGTGGTGCTGACAATCGCGGTTGCCGCGACGGATATGCCGCTGGCTCTCATCGGCGAGCTTCCCGCAAGTCTGCCCGCGCCGACGCTACCCAACCTCGCGCCTGAAACGATAGGTGCCCTGGCCGGTCCAGCGGTCGCGGTCGCAGCGTTGGCCGCCATTGAGTCGTTGCTCTCAGCGCGCGTGGCCGCGTCGATGTCTGACACCGGCCCATTCGATGCGGACAGAGAACTCGTCGGCCAAGGGCTGGCCTCGATCGCCGCCGGATTCTTCGCGGGAATGCCGGCCACGGGAGCGATCGCGCGGACCGCGGTCAACGTTCGAGCGGGCGGCAGAACGCGTCTGTCAGCAATAGTGCACTCCGTGGCACTGTTTGCAGTCGTCGCCTTCGCTGCCTCCGTGGTCTCTCGCATCCCGCTGGTCGCACTCTCCGGAGTTCTGATGGTGACAGCAGTGCGTATGGTCTCCACCCGCACCTTGCGCATGGTGTTCCATTCGACGAGGTCATCCGCCGCCACCTTCGTTGTCACGGCACTGGTCACCCTCGCGTTCGACCTGGTGATCGCCATTGTCATCGGATTGGCCGCCGCAGCGTTCTTCTCGCTGCGTGCGCTGAGCCGAGCCAGTGGCGTGCACCGTGAAGAAATTGCAGGCCCGGTCACGGCAGGAGACGAGCGCATCGCGATCTTCCGGATCGACGGGGCATTGTTCTTCGGCGCCGTCGACCGGATCATAGAACGTGTCGCATCACAGCGAGGCGTCGATGTAGTCATTTTGCGACTGTCACAACTACAACTGGTAGACGCCACCGGCGCCCTCGAACTGTCCACGCTGGTGCGCGCGCTAGAGCAGCGGGACATCACTGTGCTCATCAAAGGAATCAGGCCCGAACACCTCACAGTGATGCGCCGGATGGAAGTGCTCAGTTCGCTGCGGCACCACAACCACCTCTTCGACGGTCTTGATGACGCCGTCGAGCATGCCCGATCCCACATCCGTCGCTTGGATCAGACAACTTCCGTGTGACAGCAGGCCGTGACGGCCCGCCACGAAGATGAAACCTGCTCACACCGACATCCGAGTGCTCGATAATCGTGTTGGGCACCACTTATAACGTGTGCCCAACACGATTTTCAGGCACTTGGCCAGGAGGCAGGGGAAACGGGCACGGGCAGAGGGTGCGATCGAGTCGGGTCAGCCGACGAGCACCTCGCGCTCCAACCGGGCGTAACTCGTCTCCATGCCCTCCGTCATACCGGTGGCGAGGACCTGCTCACGGATCTCAGCGTTCGGGTAGGTGATCACATAGACCAGCAACGTGCCGCCCTCAACGGCAGTCAGTGTCATTTCATTCAAAGTCTCAGGGCTGTTCTCTCCATGGGGATCATCGGGCGAGACCATGCGCTCGGTCGAAACCAGCCGGTGTGGCGCATCGGATTCCTTGACCACACCGACGAAGCCGAAACGCTCACCGGTCTCGTCGTTCTGCCACTCAGTGCGCAGCGCGTCCCCGGCTTCGCCGCCGTACTCGCACACCGGCATGCTCCAGCCATCTGGCCCGAGCTGCCACCGACGTAGAATCGCCGGATCGGTGTGAGCCCGCCAGATCTGCTCGCGAGATCCGCGGATCACGCGGGAAACCCGTGCCCGGTCGTCCCCGATAAGCACAGCACTCGTGGCCAGATCCGCGGCGAACGACGTCAAGTCCTCGACCACGGCATCGATCTGAGCCATGGCAGCACTCGTGCCTTCCATCATGCCCATTGCCTGCAGCTGCTCCAGCTCTTGCAGCGAGTTGAAATGGGTCGTGGTTGTCAGCCGGGAACCAAGTGCGGTCTCAGTGAACTCAAAGGTCATGCGCATCGACGGCATCTCAGTGTTGGGTGTGCCATCGTCGTTGCTGAATCCGTCGAGGACCTCGAAGGAACGGCCTTCGTCAATGGCGACCCACTGCCAATAGCCATAACTGCGATCGCCTTCCGGCCCTGTCATGTAGAACTGGGTCAGTCCGCCAGGGAAACCATCGTGGCGCAGAAATGTCGCAGGATAGGTCGGCGGACCCCAGAACCGTTCGATCTGGCGCGGATCAAGATAGGCGTCCCAGAGTCGTCGCGGCGTGACGGTGAAATCCGCGACGATTGTCAAAGTGAGTGCTTCGGGGTCTGTGTTGACTGCGGTGATAGGCATGATGCGCCTTTCTTTGTCGGTTCCGTCTCGATGCGGACTTGGTGGCCGCACAGGTGCGGATGGTTTATGTTTGCGGCTCGTCCTCGGCCAGAAGAGCATCGAGGCGGTCTATGCGCGAGCGCCAAATGTGTTCGAAGTGGCTCAAGAGTTCTTGAGCGCGGCGGATGGTGGCGGGATTTCCCCGGATGATGCGTTCCCTTCCCTGGGGGATACGAGTGACGAGGTCAGCTGCCTCAAGCACTGCGATGTGTTTTTGCACTGCAGGAAATGACATCTTGTAGTGCCGTGCGAGTTCGGAGATCGAGGATTCGGCGCTGAACGTGCGGCGCACGATATCGCGGCGCGTGCGATCTGCCAGCGCCTTGAAGATCCGATCGATCTCTTCTTCGGCCAAGTCATGTACAACCATTTGGTTGCATATTATTCCGGACGAGCGCTCCCGTCAACAGATAGGCTCAACTCAGCAGCGGACGCAACCCTCAAGCGCAGCAAGGAGCGGCAACATGGCAAACCTCGATTTGAACCGGACCGACTGGAGTGAACTCACCGCGGATCACATCGCGGAACAGGAGTCGAAGGCGGTGCTGCCGCGATTCTCAGTTGCCGATGCCCATTGGTTGGGGCGGCACATCATTGAACTGGCAGCAGACCTGGCCAGTCAGATCACTGTCAACATCCGCCACGGCCGCCGCCAGGTGTTCCTACAGGCGGGCGAAGACACCGTGCTCGACAACGAGTCCTGGGTGCGTCGCAAATCGAATGTGGTCGAGCGCCTGGGCATGGCGTCCTTGCGTGCGGGTCGCAGCAATACTCGTACTGAAGCCGAGTTCTATGCGCGCCGCGGACTCGACCCGATGGACTATGCCATCCACGGTGGTGCATTTCCCATCACCGTCAAAGGGGTGGGATTGGTCGGTGTTGTCGCGGTGTCGGGGTTAGCTCAGGAAGTGGACCATGCGCTCGCGCATCAGGGTGTGATGGATCTCAGAGAGCGGCTCAGCGACGTTCACTGATCTGCCGCGGCGTAAGTATTCGCAGCCTCGGCAATGCGCGTGTTGTAATCACTGCCCGCGTTGTACGCCGCGACAGCCTTGATCCAGCTATCAGGCTGCGTCAGATCTCCTCCGGTCTCGCACAGATAGACCGCCGCGGTCAGACTCGCATCGTCGATATTATGCACGTCCGGTGTGCCATCGCCGTTGCCGTCCATCGCGTACTGCTCCCAGGTGGCGGGAAGAAACTGCATGGGACCGACGGCTCGATCCCAGGTGGTGTCATTGTCCAATGCGCCGTTGTCCGTGTCAGGAATGCGCGCGACACCGTCACCGTTCAACGCGACTCCGATGATTTCCGGACCTGCCACCCCGTCCTGGCCAAGAAGGGAGCCGTTCAAGGTGCCGTGCTCCGATTCGACCAAGCCGATAGCAGCCAGGGTGTTCCACCCCAGCCCGCAGCCGGGGTGACTTTGCGCCACGGCCAGCGAGGCTCCCGCGTAGGCGACCAGAGCACGTTCTGGAATATCGGTTACAGTCGCGACGCGGCTCACCCATGCCGGGTCGGCCAGCTCACTGACGACCGAAACGGTAGCGGGAGTGCCTGAACTGATCGCGTCGTCGCCATCGCTATTCGTCATGCCCAACATGATCGCCATCGTGACGACCACAGTTCCCAATACGAGCAGTACCAAGGTCACCGCTGGAATGATCCAGCGACGGTTACGCGGTGTCGAATCGCTCATGATGCCGCCTCTGCCACAGGCTCTGGTGTCGTTGTGGTCGCGGGCATCGGCATGGGTTCAGGATCGAGCCTGCGTCCGTACCGATTGAGCACCCGGGACAGCACACCTTGCCGTGGTGCGAAGAACCAGGCGAGCAGGAATGCGGCAGTCAGGACGAGCACGATCGTGCCACCTGTCGGCAGGTCCCATGACCAGGAGATGTATACCCCGATCAGTGCAGACATGCCGCCGATCAGCGGGGCCAGCGCCATCATGACGCCCAGACGGTCGGTCAGGAGTCGCGCTGTAGCCGCTGGACTGATCAGCAACGCAAGCACGAGGATGTTGCCGATCGTTTGAACTGAGATGACCACAGCCAGGGTGATCAGGATGTAGAGCACCAGGTCGAGCCAGAACACGCGAACCCCCAGGGCTCGGGCGGATTCACGATCCAGGCTGACCGTGACGAACTCCTTGTGCAGCGCGAGCAAGATGGCCAGCACCACAAGTCCGGTGACTCCCACTACATACAGGTCCGACGTGGGAATACCCGTGATGGATCCGAAGAGGAATTGCTGCAACGACCCGGCATAGCCTGGCGCCTGCGAAATGATCACGATGCCGAGCGCGAAGGCCGCCACGAAGAACACCCCGATCACGGAGTCCTCCTTGATCCTGCGGTTCTGCGAGAAGATCGCCACCAGGATTGCCGTGAGAACACCGGCGACGGTGCCACCGATCACCAGATTGCCTGAGATCACAAAAGCCACGGCGAGGCCAGGGAACACGGCGTGTGCGACTGCATCGCCAATAAATGCCATACCGCGCAGCACGACGTGACAGCCGACAACCCCGCACACCAGCGACGACATGATAGCCACCATCAGCGCCTTGGGGAGGAACGCCAGATCAGGGTTGAACAAATCAGTGAGGAAATCAAGAGGACTCATATCACGCGGCTTTCAAAACACGCATCAGCGCAGATTCCGGACCGACCTCAAAGGCGTCCATCCACGCCTGCGGGTCGGAGCTGAGTTCAGTGGTGTCACCGGCGGCGACAATCTTGCGATTGATCAAGCGGGGTCTGCTGTAGGGCAGGTCAAGGTGTCACCTGTTCCTGCAGCAGACCCCTAGTTCCTTTTCGACTTGCGACGTAGCAACACGACAGAGTCCTCAAGTTGAGCAGGGGTGCCATCGGGAGCGGTGGCACCCCTGTGGCGTTGTTCCGCGCGCACGACATCCCAATCGTCATCTGACAAATCGAGCTCGGCGAGCTCATCCGCAGCGGTCAAGAACTTGTGGTCGTGCGCCGAAGCGTCAGCCCAGGGGGGCGGGGCGCCATGCGAGGTGATGAGCAGATGGCCGTCAGGGGACACGAACTCAGCGGCGCGGCGCAGGATCTCAGTGCGCGGCAGTTCCACGGGGGAGTGGAAGAAACTCGCGGTCACCAGGTCGTACGTCGTGTCATGGTCCAGGTCAGCAAGGTTGGCGGCAATGAATGTTGCTCGGTTCTCGCTCAGACCCGCCTCGTGAGCGGCTGTCTTGGCGCGAGCAATCGCAGTGGCTGAAATGTCGATCCCGGTTGCTTGCCAACCGTTGCGAGCCAGCCAGATGGCGTCGGCTCCCTCGCCGCATCCCAGATCCAAAGAACGACCGGGCTTCAGTTCGGCAGTTACATCGGCCACGGTCGCATTCACTCGACCAGACCATATCCGCTCACTGCCCGCATAACGATCCTCCCAGAAATCGACTGGTGCGATCTCGGGCCAGGATGCGCTTGACGTCGCATGGTCGAAGTCCTCGGTCACCAGCACCATGTTGACCATTCCGGCAGCGAACGAAGCAGCCCCGACAGAGATCGGAACATTCGCTCCGGGATTAACGACATTTCCCACCGCCCAGATGCGCTCGTGACTGGTCTTGCCGGTCTGATCGACGGCAAGGAAACTTCCCAGAGGATTCTCCGCGCGTTCCAATTCGAGCGAGGCGAGGAACTCGTCATGCGGGCGCGCGGCACCAACGGTGAAGATCGCATCCACTTCCACGCTGCGACCATCCGCGGTGCGGACCGTGATCGGATCGCCCGGTTCACCTTGTAGTTCGGTGACGGGTGAGTCGACGAGTTCGACACCGCGGGAGCGCAGCCGGGTAATAGCCTCGTCGCTCAGTTCGCCCAGGCCTGCGGTGAAGACGACGAGTCGGTCGCTCCACTGGCGCAGTAATTCTGCCTGGTGCATGCCAACTGGCGATGTGGTGAGGACGCCTAGCCGTTTGCCGCGCACCTCCCACCCGTGGCAGTAGGGGCAGTGCAACACGGTTTTTCCCCACCGTTCGGCCAGCCCGGGAATATCGGGAAGGTCATCGCTGATACCGCTGGCGACGATGAGTGTACGGGCAGTCAGAACCGTGTCATCGGACAGCGTCACCTTCACGGTTCCCGGTCCGTCACTGACGTTTTCAACCAGGCCGGATCGCACGGTCACGTCATAAGCGTTCAGTTCTGCGCGACCAAGTTCCAAGAGGTCGAGGGGCGCTCGTCCTTCATGCCCCAAAACGCCGTGCATATGCGCAGCGAACCTATTGCGCGGCTCGCCCGCGTCGATAACGAGGACTCGTCGGCATGCTCGCCCTAAGGTCAGCGCCGCCGATAGTCCGGCGGCCCCGCCGCCGATGATGACAACATCGAATTCTCTATCCATGGTTCCAGTTCAGTGGCACAATGGTGAAATAGCAAACAATCTTGCAGTATTGGCAAAGAAGTGGTGAATGGTGGCAGCAGAGCTCAAGCAGGTCGGCCCGCGGTTGCGGGCTATCAGGCACAGCAAGGGCTGGACGCTCGAGGAACTCGCGAACCGAGCCCAGATATCGGTGAGCACACTGTCCAGACTCGAATCGGGTAAACGACAGGCCAGCTTGGAACTACTCATTCCACTGACCAACCAACTAGGTATCGGTCTTGACGATTTGGTCAACCCGTCCGCTCCTGACCCCCGGGTGCGTCGCCAAGCGGTGCGCCGCGATGGCATGGTGATCGTGCCCCTCACGCCTGAGGGGTCGCCGATCACAACCTACAAAATCACCTACCCGCCGGTGAAAGAACTGCCGGAACTGCGGGTGCACGACGGTTACGAATGGCTCTATGTGCTGTCCGGGCGACTCCGGCTGATGCTCGGGGAACAAGACCTGATCTTGACGAAGGGCGAGGCGGCTGAGTTCGACACTCGTGTGCCCCACGCGATCTTCGCCGCTGGCGCGCGCCCGGCTCAAGTACTTTCGATCTTCAATCACGAGGGTGTGCGTATGCACACTCATACTGCACAGCCCTAAGCGGCGACGATGCCTCGGTGTTACGCTCGCGACATGGGACAACCCATCAAGTGCCGCAATGCATCCTCCCGCTGCGCGTCGCAGTCGTTTCGTCGACTTCTCGCCGCAATGCTGGCTGTGCCCCTTATGGTGCTCTCGGGGTGTTCCGACACGGCTGAACCCACAACAGAGCCTGACATGGTGCGCGCTGAAGGCGTCACCATGCGGACGGTGGAACTCGGCGATGCGGCATCGTTGGATGACGTTGTCTCGGCAACGCGCGTCATTGGCCGTGCCGCACTTGAAGGGGGAGTTCCAGCCGGGAATGTCGTCGTGTCGCCCGCGAGTTTGGCAACCGCCTTCGCAATGCTTGCGGAGGGTGCACGAGGCGACAGTCTCGCAGCCCTCGATGTCGCGCTTGGTGCACGTGACGAGGAACGCAGAGATGCTTTCGCGGCACTGCATCGCTCGCTCAATCTGCATGACGGTGAGCCTGCCGACGCCACGGCAGATGAACTGCCAGAACGTCCGATTGTGCACCTGGCGAGCCGTGCGGTGCTCGACGAAGGCTTCGAGGTCAATGCAGAGTACCTTCGCGCCTTAGCCGATGGATTCGGTACGGGTGCCCAGGTGACAGACTTAGGCTCGAAAGCGGGCAAGAAGGTGCTCGATGAGTGGGTGAAGTACCACACCGGCGGACTGATCGAAGAATCAGCGATCGAACCCAGCGGTGACCTTCGGCTAGTCCTGCAAGACGCCGTCCTGCTGGCGGCAAGGTGGCAGCGTCCCTTCCTCGCCATGAACACCACCGAGCGCTCTTTCACACTTGCCGATGGTGACGTGGTTGACGTACCAATGATGAGTTCGGCTGAGGACGAGTTCGCCTATGCGGAACTCGCCGATGGCTGGGTCGCGGTGCGGTTGCCTTACCAGGATGCCGCCTACGCCGACCTGTTGCTGCCGCCGCCAGGGGGCGACCCGGTCGACGCCACTCCTGAACTGCTCGTCCAGGCCGTTATCCAACTCGACAGTGCAGTGCCGGTCATGCTCGATCTTGCGGTCCCGACCGTTGATATCAAGGCGGAGTCTCCGCTCGACCTCATTCAAAGCGGATTATTCGAACGACTCGGGCTCGATTCTCTGCTCTGCGAAGGTGGTTCGCCGGATCTGTCTGGAATCGCGGGTGGCCCGGGAGACCTGTGCATCGATCAAGCTGCACAGCAAGCAGTGCTTCGCATCGATGAGGAAGGCACGGTTGCAGCCGCAGTGACGGAACTGGGCGTGACCGAATCGGCCGCCCCGATCCCGGAGAAGACCGTGCACTTCGACCGGCCGTTCCTGTTCACGATCAATCACGACGAGTCCGGCTGGCCGTTGTTCTACGCCGCTATTCGTGATCCGCGAGCGGCAAACTAACCTGGAACGTCGTAGCACCGGGACGTGAGGTCACTGTCACATCGCCGCCATGGGCTCGCGCAATGGAACGCACAATGGACAGGCCTAGGCCTGTCGAGCCTTCAGTGGTGGTGCGGGCGGTGTCACCGCGCACGAAGCGATCGAAAAGCCTACCCAGGAGCATCGGGTCGATTCCAGGTCCGGTGTCGGTGACCGTGATAACCGCCTGACCGGACTCAACGCTTAGCCGAGTCGTCACCACAGTGCCTGCTGGGGTGTGCTTGCGAGCGTTGGACAGCAGATTCGTCAGCAACTGCGCCAACTGGGCTCGTTCACCAGGCACGATGACCGGATCGGGCGGGATGTGCGCATGCCAGGTGTGATCGCGGCCCGCAGCCGTTGCGTCGGTGACCGCATCAATGACGAGTTCACCCACGTCGATCGGTTTAGTCGAGATGGCCAACTCGTCTGATTCTGCTCCGGCCTTCTCAGCCGCATCGAGGCGGGCCAGCAACAGAAGGTTCTCAACCAGCGATCCCATCCGGGTGGACTGTTGCAGCACCCGGTCAAGCATGTCCTGACCTGATTGGCCCAGACTCTCGGTGAGCCGGATCATGTCCGCGTAGCCGCGTACCGCAGCCAACGGCGTGCGCAGTTCATGAGACGCATCGGCAATGAAATCGCGCAATCGCTGTTCAGAAGCCGAACGTGCAGCCAACGCCGCATCTACCGAGGTGATGAGCTGGTTCATGGCATGCCCCACATCGCCGACTTCATCGGTGGGTTGGGCAAGCGGTTCAGGAACGCGGTACTTCTCCAACTCGACGGTCCCCGAGGCCATCGGGACCGCGGCGACCCGTACAGCTGCCTGCGAAACATCGTGCAAAGGGCGCAGCGACCGGCGAATCCACCACCATACCGACAGTCCGACCAAGAGCAGCGCCACCGCCGAGCCGACGGATTGAATCAGCCAGAGGTTGGCTTTGGTTCCGTCGACCTCGGCAGTTGAAAGGCCGACCAGCAGCACCGTATCGGGGTCGACGACGTCACTCGATTGGCCATCGTTTCCCGGCCTCGTCGGGCCGGTGATCTCGGCCGCGGCCAGCGAACCCGCCATGACCAGATAGTTACCGGATGTTAGTTCCAAGCGCGTTGTCAGCCTGTCGCTGCGCGCTGCCGCGCGGTAATCCGCGGCGACAGCCTTGAGCGACGCCACATCTTCATCCGGCAAACTCGTCAGCAACCCATCGGCATCGAATCGACTGGCAGTCGAGACGACCCCGGTCACGTCCACGGTCAGTGAGATCGCGTCGATAGGCAGCCCCGGGGCGTATCCGGGTTCGCGAGGGCCGCCGCCTCTGTCGGACCCGGACGAGACGTCAAAACCACGTCCGGGTCCGGTGACGAATCCAGCGGTGCGCTGCCAGGTTTCCCGAGCTTGGTCGTCCAGTCGTGAATCGACCACTCGTCCCGCGACGGTGACAGTGACCAGAGCGAGTGAAACCATCACCAGAGCGACCAGTGCCGCCACCCCCGAGGTGGTGCGTAACGCGACGGACCGGCGGCGCGGTGTGCGCGCACTGGAATCAGGCGGGACGGAGGACATATCCCACCCCGCGCACTGTGTGAATCATCGGATCGCGGTCGACATCGATCTTCTTGCGCAGGTAGGAGATGTATAGCTCGACGATGTTCGAGTTGCCGCCGAAATCGTAATCCCACACTCGCTCCAGGATCTGTGTCTTTGACAGCACCGAGCGGGGGTTCTCCATGAGATACCGCAGCAACTCGAACTGCGTGGCCGTGAGTTCGATGTGGTCGCCGCCCCGGGTGACCTCATGGGTGCGGGTGTTCATGGCCAGGTCACCAACGACCAACTCGTCCGATTCCTTGGTGACCAACCCCGATCGTTCGACGATGCGGTGCAGCCGAATCAGCACCTCCTCAATGGAGAACGGCTTGGTGACGTAGTCGTCGCCGCCCGCAGACAGGCCCTCAATCCGATCTGCCACTGCGTCTTTGGCGGTCAAGAACAGTGCCGGGATATTCGGCTGGCTGACCCGCACCTTGGCAAGGACCTCAAGACCGTTCAACTCCGGGAGCATCCAATCCAGGACGAGCACATCCGGCGCGAATTCCCGGGCGGTCTCGACGGCGGCGCGTCCCGCGTGGGCAACTTTCACGTGCCAGCCACAGATCGTCAGACCCATGGCCACCAGGTCGGCCAGCATGGGCTCATCGTCAACCACCAAGGCACGAACGGGCGACCCATCGGGGTGAGCAAGCTCGGGCAGATGGTCTTTGATATTGGCAATCCCCGCGCCAAAGCCGGAGGTCAGTGACGATTGAGGTTCTGGTCCAGTGGAACTACCCATTGTCTGATTATCCCGGTTGATGGCTGGTTTTGCTGCTGAAATCATCGAGATTCCTCCTAGGCCGCAGTCACACTGCCGAGGAGGGTGGCATTGTCGATCGTGTCTTGAGTGGACGAGTCCACCTGGTAGACCTCGTAGGTTTGACCTGCGACGACATCAGGCGATGAGAACACGAGGTGTGCCGCAGACTTGGCCAGTGTGACAGTTGTGAGCACATTGCCTGTGGCATCGGTGACAGCCACGGCGGTTCCAGCCGCCGCGGACGACAATCCGATGGACACCGATGCCTGCGCGGAACCACTGTCAGGCGATTGCGCCATTCCGGCTGAGCCGACGGCGGTGAGGGTGCCACCGGTGATCTCGAAAGTGCCTGCGACATCAAGTGCGCCATTGCCGTCGTTCTCCGGACCGAACACCGTGATGTCTCCACCACTGATGACTGCCGAACCATTCGAGTCGATTCCGTCTCCTCCGGCGTTGATGGTGATCGTGCCACCACTGATGACGATGGATTGGTCGCCTACTGCTTCCATCCCGCCTGTGCCGCCGGTGGACGCACCGCCTCCCGGCCCGCCGGCTGGACGATCGCCGCTGCCATCATCTGGCGGTTGCGGCATAGCGGTGTCGCCGTCGGGTGGTGTGGGCCGTTCACGGTTTGATTCGGCCATCTCAGTTGTTGCGGCACCGGTGTCGTCGCTGGTGGACTCAGTGCCATATCCACCCGAGGCGTTGATGGCGTCGTCTGCGGAGGTGACGTCGATGATGCCGTCGATGATGGTGATGCTGGCTGCCTCGGTGCCCTCGTTGGACCGCGTGACGGTGACCACGCCTCCAGCGATCGCAATGGCGTTCTCCGCCTTGATTGCGTCATCGTCTGTGGCGACCTTCACGGTGCCATCAATGATTGACAGCCAGCCGCGGTCGGCTTCCTCGTCATTGTCAGAACCGATGCCGGTGTCGACCGCCGTCACATCAAGGGCTCCGTCAGCTACCACGACGTAGTCCTTACCGATGATCCCGTCGTCGAGTGCTGTCACCGTCAGCGTCGGTCCGTCGATGACTAGGCCATCCTTGGAGTGGATGCCGTCCTCAAGGTTGCCGGTGATCTGTAGTGTTCCGGTGCCGGCCAGCGTGAGATCGGACCGGGAGAACAGTGCGGCGTTGGTGTCATAGTTGGGATCGGATTCGTCATCAGTTCGGCTAGCGGCATCAGCCAGCGAATTGGTAGTGCCGTCGGCGATGATCACGGTGACTTCGTCTGCGGCTGTGATCAACAGTGCCGGACCGACTGCTGAACTGATGTCGGCGTTGTCGAGAACGAGTTGCACGGACGCCTCGTCATCGGCGGTCACGACGACTTGTCCGCTCAGCGTCCCAGTAATCCGGTAGACGCCACTGCCCGAGATCGTCACGACAGCCTCACCATTTTCTGCGGTGACGGAGACGTCCTGGCTGTCTTGGCCGTCGGCCTCGGCGGTGGTAGTCGCCAATTCGATTGTGGTGACCTCGGATTCGTCGTATTCGGTGTCGTCGGAATCGTAATGTGTGGCTGATGCGAGTTCATCGCGTGTCGTGATGGCCGTCGCCGTGGCAGTTTGCGTTGCTGTCACGCCGCTGCCCTGAGCGGAGTTGTTGCCGGCAGCGGTCTCAGTGCTGGTTGCGGTTGCGTCACAACCGCCTGCGACGAGCAGACTGCCGATCAGCATCGACGCCATCAGGGTCTTGCGAGGTGCGGTAGCGCGAAGTGGACGCGAGATTCGCGTGGTTGGGTGCTGGATGCTGTTATTCATGACAATTCCTGTTCTGAAGTCTTGGTGACGGCGATGTAGTCAGCCGTAGTGGATGAGTTCGGGGCGGCCCAAGTCGCGGATCACGGTGCGCGACCAGCGGTGACGCGGCAGATCAGAATGAAACAATGCGATGCCCGCGGCGTATTTGGAAGACGGTACGGGTCGGTGGCCTGCTCGCCAGAGCCAATGATCGACGGGGGTAGGCGACCGGGAAGATTTGATTTCGATGATCAACCGGTCGGTTTCGTATATTCCGGCCTGATTCGGCGCCTGCCACTTCAGGTTTGCGTCGATGGTCATGCGTGCCTTGGACTGTGGCAGGTGAAGCGTCAGTCGTTTGTAAGCGGTGACCAGTGATGGAGCCAGGTCAAGTGACCCGACTGACGGTGACGACAGGCAGGCGCTGATGAAGTCGAGGCCCCGGCTGGTGATCACCGACTGAGGCCTGGTGTCCTGCCAGGCGATGCGTCGTTTCACGGTGTGGCCGTGCGGTGACTTGGTCTTGACTTCGAGGAAGCTGCTTCCGGTTTCGCTATAGGTACGGGTGCGCACTTTGAACCTATGGCGGTGTTGCTGCAATGCCATGCGATAACACCGCAGTTCCGGGGTGTCGAAGTAGGTGGACTCGTATCCGCTCCAGCGCTGTTCGCCGACTTGGAGAACCCGAGGTTGAGTGGATTCGCCTGCCGATCGAGCAATCCAACCCACTAGATTCGTGGCTGCCGCTGCAGTGACGATGTATTTGCGATCAACACGATGTTGAAGTGCCACCGTCGCATTGAGCTCGACCAGATCGATGGGCTCGAACTGCGAAGCCACATCGGCCAAGGTGGGGCTGTGAGGCTGCGTTGTCACGGTCATCGCACACCCGCCTTGTTCAGCTCCGGGGTGGTGGAGACGTTGTCGGCGGGGGAGGTGACGCCGCGACGTGCCGGTATTGCCGATGCGACCCGGTAGGTCACGTCAACAACGGTCTTGTCCTGCACCAGGTCGGTCAGAGATGTGGTCACTTGTGTTATCTCGGCACCGAGCAGTCGTTCGAGATGCGCCCGAAGGGCGAACTCGTCAGTGATGGCACGGTCCAGCACGATCCGTTGTCTACGAGACTTGTGCATGAATCCGGGCCTATCGACCAAGGCCAGAACCGCTACCGGCAGTGCCATGATGGGGATTGTCAGGTGCCAGTCGCCCACTGCGAGGCCAGCGACGAGCCCTATTGCCAGGGACGAGAAGAAGTAGGCGACGTCGTGCTGCTCAATCTCGGTCGAACGAAGCCGAATGATCGACAGCACTCCGAATAGTCCCAAGCCGACGCCTAGAGACGTGGTGCTCGACATGCTGGAGAGCGCCCCGGCTACGACGTACACTCCGGCATTCGCCCCGATGAAGGCGATGACGAGGTCTTTGCGTCCGTGTCGCCGCCGGTACAGCCCCAGGGCGAGCGCCGTGATGAGCACTAGGTCTGCAACAAGATAGATCCAATTCATGACGTGAACTTCCCTTCATTTCCGTGTTGTCATCCAGCCTCGGAGCAGTTGCTGTGCTGAATCTGTGCGAGGCGCAAATAATAGATATGAAGAGGTAGGTTAGGGTTACCTAATAAAACAATGGGTGAGTGTTCAGGCTCATGCCCAGCAGTCGCACTCGAGACAACATAGGGAAACTCACATGGCAAAGCGTGGCATTCAGGGCGCTATCCTCAAGGGTCTAGGGGCGCGCGACCGAACAATCACAGTCGTCGGGGCCGAAGACATCACCGCGCGCTTTCGCCGGATCTGGTTCCATGCCGAGACCCTGTTGAACGAGATCGAAGTCGGACCGACAGCATGGCTTCGGCTGTGGATTCCGGACCCGAATGGCGGACGTGCCCAATATCAGCGCGCGTAGACCATCTCTGAGGTGGGAGAAGAACCCGGAAGATTCGCCGCCGATTTCGTGCTGCATGAACCGGCAGGCCCCGCATCGATCTGGGCGCGTTCAGTCAGCGGCGGTGAGAGCCTTGAAGTGATGAGTCTGGGCTCGTCCATCTTTGAAATCCCAGCCGAATTGCCCGCGGGCTATCTGATCGTCGGGGATGCGGCTTCCCTGCCCGCCATCAACGCGGTACTGCGCACCATCCCGGCCGAGGTCGAAATAAAGGTCTACCTGGAACAACACGACCCACTGGATCAACAGATCCCCATGGCGAAGCACCCCAAGGCGCAGATCGCCTGGGCCGAACGAGACGATGCGGATACTTTGGCGAAGGCCATCGAGTCGCGTGATCTCACCGGATGGCGGGTATGGGCCGCAGCCGAATCTGGCTCGCTCAAAACGCTGCGGACTCGCCTCAAAGGCGAATTAGGCGTTCCGAAGTCTCACGCCGAGATCCGCGCCTACTGGATTGAAGGCAAAGCCATGGGAAATCAATGGCGCGGATAAAAAATGGACGGTTCTTGATCCATCCTTAAACTGGTTGAGTGTCATCAATCGGTCTGAATTCTCGCCCCACGGTGTTGCGCGCCACTGATCTGGTCAAGACGTATGGCGAAAAGCGCGCTGTCGACGGGATCGACTTCGAGGTCCCCGCCGGTGAATCCTTCGGCTTGCTAGGCCCCAACGGCGCCGGCAAGTCCACCACCATGCGCATGGTCGGTGCCGTGAGCACTCGTACTAGTGGCGAACTGGAGATTCTCGGCCTCGACCCGAATGACTATGGCCCTGAGATCCGATCCCAACTCGGTGTCGTGCCGCAGGCCGACAACCTTGACGTCGACCTGCGTGTCCGCGACAACCTCCTGGTCTATGGCCGCTACTTCGGGCTGGACCGCAAGATCGTGGCCCGCCGTGCTGACGAACTGCTTGAGTTCGCCCAACTGTCGGATCGCAAGACGGCGCGGGTGGATGACCTGTCGGGCGGGATGAAACGGCGTTTGACGATTGCGCGAGCGCTCATCAACGAACCGGCCATGCTCCTGTTGGACGAGCCCACCACCGGCCTCGACCCGCAAGCGCGCCACATCCTGTGGGACCGGCTCTTCCAACTCAAAGAACGCGGCATCACCCTCATATTGACCACTCACTACATGGACGAGGCCGAGCAGCTCTGTGACCGGCTGATCGTGGTCGACGAGGGCAAGATCATGGCCGAAGGCTCACCCGCGAACCTCATCCGGCAGTACAGTTCCCGCGAAGTCCTCGAGGTCAGGTTTGGTACCGAGCACAATGCCAACGCTGCCAAACGGCTCGAATGCCTCGGCGACCGCATGGAACTGCTGCCGGACCGCATCTTGATCTACGCGCCCGACGGCGAGACCGTGCTGAACCAGGTGATCGCCACGGGACTCGAACCGATCACGTCGCTGGTGCGCCGGTCGTCACTGGAAGACGTTTTCTTGCGGCTCACGGGACGGAGCCTGATCGAATGAGCGGCTCTGATCTGCGCGATGAGACCGGCCTGCAACGGCAAAGCAGCGGCCCAGGCCAAGGAACGGCCGCTGTGCCGACTGCACAACTGGCCGGGCTCACACTAGAAGACCTGCGTAACCGGGCGCTGCGCGGCGGCGCCAAGCCGCGCCGGTACGGGACCTGGTACGTCGCCGCGTGCAAATTCAGGCATCAACGCACCTATATCCACACGATCATTTGGACTGCGATTGGCACGCCGCTGCTGTACCTGATGGCCATGGGACTCGGGTTGGGGTCCCTCGTCTCGGCCAATATGGGCGATGAGGGCATCTCCGGCGTGAGTTACCTCGTCTTCGTCGCCCCGGCGCTGCTCGTCACCGCAGCGGTGTCCGTGGGCAGTGAGGAGATGACCTATACGATCCTGGGCGGATTCAAATGGAATCCCATCTACTTCGCGATGAACGCCGCGCCCCTGGCGCCAGTACAGATCATCAACGGAGTCGTGATCTCAGTCATTACGCGCCTCACCTTTGTCACCACGATCTACTACGGTGCGTTGCTGGCTTTCGGCGCCAGCCCATCGGCATGGGGGTGGCTGACCATTCCCATCGGCGTTCTGACTTCGCTGGGATTCAACTCGTTAATCATGGCGTACTCCGCGAGCATCGAACAGGACAGCGGACAGATCGCTATGATCATGCGCTTCCTTGTCATGCCGCTGACGCTGTTCTCCGGCACGTTCTATCCGCTTGAGACCATGCCGGGATATCTGCAACCTATCGGTTGGCTCTCCCCGCTGTGGCATGGCGCGCAACTGGCACGCGGCGCTACCTATGGCTTGGACGAGTCCGGTGTTCTCATCGCCGGACGCATCGCCTACCTGGTGGTGCTCACCGCAGTGGGATGGATCTGGGCGCATCGCATCGCGGCAAGGAGGCTGAACCGATGACCATGACCGAATTGGCCGTGGCAGGCCATCGCCGCCGACTGGTCGACAAGACCCTGTACGCGGGCAATGCGCGATCGGTGATGTGGCGCGGCTGGCGTGTCGCCTCGCGCACCCACTACGGCATCATGATCTCCGGCTTCTTCGAGCCGGTGTTCTACCTGTTGTCGCTGGGGATCGGACTGGGCGGACTCGTCGGAGTGGTCGCTGCCCCCGATGGGCGAGAAATCCCGTACGCGGCCTTCATCGCCCCGGCGCTACTGGCGACCTCTGCGATGAATGGCGCGATCTACGACTCGACATGGAACGTCTTCTTCAAACTCAACTATTCCAAGTTGTATGACGGCATGCTCGCCACTCGGCTCGGGCCGCTGGACGTGGCGCTGGGCGAGATCGGCATCGCCCTGGCGCGCGGTGCGGTCTATGCGGGCGGGTTCATGATCGTGATGACCGCACTGGGACTGAACATGTCCTGGTGGGCGCTCGCGGCGCTGCCCGCAACGGGGCTGATCGCCTTCGGTTTCGCGTCACTTGGCATGGCCGTGACCAGCTATATGAAGACCTTCCAGCAGATGGACTGGATCAACTTCGTGCTGCTGCCGATGTTCCTGCTCTCGGCGACCTTCTACCCGCTGAGTGTGTACCCGCAGGGGGTGCAGTGGTTCATCCAAGCCATGCCGCTGTGGCATGCGGTTGAACTCGTGCGATCGCTGACCACAGGGGTGGTTCATCTCGGGCTGCTGTGGCACGTGCTGTATTTCACGGTGCTCTCGGTGATCGGGATTCGTTCCACCACCGCACGGCTGCGCGCCCTGTTCCTGAACTAATGTGCTTCATCTACGCCAGGACCTTGGGCGGCGCATGCGTCAAACAGGAAGCGGTAACGCATAATCTGTGCTCTTGAGTGCAGGTAGTCTTACTACATGGATAGCGTAGAAATGCTGGATCGTGAGGCGCTGATGCGTGTCTGTGAGCAGCACGGAGTGGCACGTCTGCGTCTGTTTGGTTCTGCGGTATCGGGTCGTTTTGATCCTGCTAGTAGTGACTTGGACTTCCTGGTGGATTTCCGAGTTGATGCCCCTCGAGGAATCGCGGTGTTCTTCTCGTTGCAGCGGGAACTTGAGCGAGTCGCCGGACGCAAGGTTGACCTTGTCGAGGCTGGAGCAGTGCGCAATCCTTACTTTGCGCGGCGTGCTTTCAGCCAAGCAGTGGATCTTTATGCAGCCTGATTCTGCAGCATTGCTTTGGGACGCGCTTGACGCTGCAAGGACGATCGTCGACTTCCTAGAAGAGGTGACGGCAGAGGCGTATCTCAATGATCTCCTGCGGCGACGTGCGGTGGAGCGTGAGTTCGAGATCATCGGTGAAGCCCTCGGAAAGTTGCGCCGAACTGCTCCGGATACTGCAGAGCGCGTTCCAGGTCTTCGCGATGCTGTTGGACTGCGGAACGTGCTGATTCATGGCTACGCGGAGATCAATGATTTGCGCGTATATGACACTGCGATCAACGACGTGCCTAGCCTCGTCAAGGTACTTACCGTATTGCTAGCCGAGGTCGAGTCGTCGTAGCTAGCATTCGAGCGGTGGCAACACGGCAGTCTGAACTGAGATCGAAAAACCGCTTGACCTTGACGTAACGTCAACCTCTAACGTCATGGGTATGGAATGGTCCATCCAAGAAATCGCGAAGATCGCGGGCACGACGAGTCGCACGTTGCGTCACTATGATGACATCGGCCTCGTCCCGCCCAGTCATATCGGTCTCAATGGATATCGGTACTACGACCAGGCGGCGCTAGTACGCCTGCAGCGCGTCTTGCTGCTGCGCGAGCTAGGGCTCGGTCTGCCCCAGATTCGCGACATCGTCACCCAACACACCGACGAGATCCCTGCACTGAGCACTCACCTGGAGTTGCTACGTCAGGATCTCGACCGTCGCACTCGCCAGATCGCGGCAGTCGAAGCGACCATCTCGTCCTTAAGACAAGGAGAATCACTCATGGCCCAGACAATGTTCGATGGATTCGACCATACGCAATACAAGGACGAGGTCACCCAGCGCTGGGGTGCGGACGCATACCGACGCTCAGATCGGTGGTGGCGTTCGATGAGCGAGGACGAGCGCGCTGCGTGGAAACGCGAGATGGCGCAATTGGGAACGGACTGGATCACAGTCGCCAACGATCCGCAGATCACGCCCGACTCAGCCGCGGCGCAGGACGTTGCGGCACGGCACCTTGCCTGGCTGAAATCCATCCCGGGCACTCCCGCCGCTGAGGGAGGCGACCTGGACGGTTATGTGCGCGGCCTAGCGCAGATGTATATCGAGGACGAGCGCTTCGCCGCCAATTACGGCGGTCGTGAGGGGGCCGAGTTCGTGCGCGGTGCGCTGATACATCATCTGGACGCATCGGCTTTCTAGCCTCGGTCTGGGTGTGTCCTGTCTCCTGTGATCGCTGTAATGCCAACTAGAGTTTGTCGAGATCACGGGTGGCGGGACCTTCCAGAACGGAGCCGTCGGCGCTGAACCGGGAACCGTGAAGGGGACAGTCCCAGGAATTCTCGGCGTCGTTCCAAGCAAGCGTTGCCCCAAGATGGGGACAGACAAGGCTCACCCGGCACGATTCGCCATCCGAGTCTCGATATCCGGCGGGTCGCAGACCCACACGGCCTACCCGGACGCATCCGTTTCCCACATCGAGGACAGATCGCGGCGAACTCAGTTTGCGCGTCTCAGAACGCAACAGGTTGGCCATCACAGGTCGCACTGTAGATGCGTAACTGTGGGCGCCGTTCTTTACGGTTGACCATAGGCTCGGTCTGCCGAAGGAAAGGGTAGGACTCCTCTCGAGAATCCGCTCAACCACCATCTGAGCTGCGGCCGGTGCGCCGGTTAACCCCCATTTGCTGTACCCGCCCGCAAACAGGACTGCCCCCTTGCTGCGAGGCAGAGATTTGATCAGCGGCAGTCCACTATGAGGATGCTGGTCTTGTGCCGACCAACGATGGGTCGCTTTAGTGTGGGGGAAGTAGCGATCGGTCCAGTCGATGAGTTCGTTGATGCGTTGTCGGGTATTGCTGAGGGCACCTGTTCTGTGGCCATTTCCGCCAACGAGTAGTTTGACTTTTGAGTCAAGAACGACCGTCCGAACTGACCGCGCCGGGGATTCCGCAGAGATGAACATGCCTTCAGGCATATCGCCTGTCACATCGAATGCGCATAGGTAGGAGCGCTGGGGGGACATCTGGGAACTGATGAATCCTCTATCGAGGATGGGAGCGGCGGTAGCCAGCACCACGTGATCGGCGGTGACTTTCATAGAGTTCGTCAACACCTCGGTGCGGCCCGTCGAGGTGTCGGTCTTCAGCCCGATCACTTTGCATCGTTCTGCGATCACGACACCTGTGTTGCGCGCCCGTTCAGTCAAGAAGGTCAACAGGTGGGCGGGGTCGAGCTGTATTTGATCGTCCAGACTGACTGCCGCTTTCACTGGAAAGGGCACGTCTAGAGAGGTATGTAGACGCGTGCGGAGACCGAGTTTCTGACAGATGCGGTGTTCTGAAGCGACCTTCGCGATCCCTGAGTCGGAGGCAGCGAAGGTGAAAGCGGTCGCACGCTCGGTAGCCAGCCCGGTGGTGGCGGCGAAGGCCGCTATCCACTCCAGTCCGAAACGACTGGCGTGCAAGTAATCATAAGCGACCTGCAGCCCGTGCTGATCAGCAATCTGCCACAGGCGGGTGCCTTGCAGGACACTGACTTTCGCGGTTGTGGCACCGCTTGCTCCCGCCCCGACAAACTGAGCCTCAAGTATTCCTACTGATTGACCCGCCTCCGCAAGCATCAGCGCCGTGATCAGTCCCGTAAAACCGGCTCCGACCACCACAGTGTCGAATTGAGCCGGGCATGTCGACGCAGCGTCAGGGACGGAGCCCTCCAGCGTTTTCCAGAGCCGGCCAGTCATGATGACGGATCCAAGACGACTTTGATACAGCCGTCTGTTTTCAGTTGAAACATTTCGTAGGCATCGGCAGCAGTACTGAGCGGTAGTCGGTGTGTCACAAGATCATCGAGACCGAGAGGATCGCCGTCATCTTCGGCTATGGGCAGCAGCTCTGCCGCCCAGGCATGGACATTGCACTGTCCCATCCGCAGCTGGATTTGTTTGTCGAAGAGAGTGAGCATCGGCACTGGACTGACCGCTCCACCGTAAACCCCGCTGAGCGAGACGGTTCCGCCGCGACGCACCAGATCGATTGCCGAATGCATGGCCGTCATTCGGTCGATCCCTCCCGTCTCTATCACCTTGCGACCGAGCGGATCAGGAAGCAGCGAAACAGTGCCTTGCAGAAATGAACTAACCGGGGATCCGTGAGCCTCCATTCCCACCGCGTCTATGACCGCATCTGGGCCTCGTCCTGCTGTCAGGTCTCGGATCTGCTCGATACCGTTCTCATCGAAATCGAATACCGTCACGCCATGGCGCGCAGCCATGGCACGACGTTCAGGAAGGGGTTCCAGCGCGTAGACGCGCGCGCCGAGAAAAATACCGATCCGTGCCGCCAGCTGTCCGACTGGGCCGAGTCCGAAGACAGCCAGACTGCCGCCTTCTGATACGTTCGCGTACTTTACGGCCTGCCATGCGGTCGGAAGGATGTCACTGAGGAACAGATACCTATGGTCCGGCAGTTCGGAACCGACTTTGATCGGGCCGACATCGGCAAACGGTACGCGGAGATACTGGGCCTGTCCTCCTGGAACGGAACCGTAAAGGCGTGAGTAGCCGAAGAGCGCGGCACCCGTTCCCTCTTCTCGTCCTTGAGTGGTTTCGCACTGGGTGTGCAGTCCGCGTTCGCACATCCAGCAAACTCCGCACGCTATCGGAAACGGAATGACAACGCGATCTCCTTGTTTCAGCCCGCTCTGGCTGCCACTGTCCACTACCGTGCCCATCGCTTCGTGGCCGAGGATATCCCCGGCATCCATGAAGGGACCCAGCAACTCGTAGAGATGAAGATCTGATCCGCAGATCGCCGTAGAGGTGACTTCAATGATCGCGTCGTTGTCCTTGATGATCACTGGATCCGGGACCGTCTCGACCGCCACTTCTCGTTTTCCCTGCCATGTCACCGCTTTCATCGTTCCCCTTAAGGCACATTGAATATTCATCGGTTTCTTAGCTCTGTCATTGCGAGTGGCACGGACGTCGTACCTACGACACAGTCGCTGGTGCCCGCCGCGATGACTTCTACGGGAGAACTGGGTCCCATGGGATGCTCTCCTGATCGATACTCTTCTTGAGACGCTACTCATGTCCGAGGAGTCTGTCGACAGGACTGCGAATCCATAACGGTTACCTGGGAAAGATCGCTTAACCTGGTGTCGGATTCTCTTTCTCGTCGGGATGCTCTGCAGCAGTGATAGGCGCCTGGAATCCCGCGAGTTTATGGGAGCTGTCACAGTACGGCAGAATCGCGCTCAGACCACAACGGCATAGCGCCACTACGCGTCGCGGAGGTTTCTGTGGCTCCGCGCCCGGATTGAGTGCCAACATGAAGTCGCCGCGCACGAGCAGTGGGCCGTCAGGACAGGGAGTGATAGTCACAGGGTCATCGTGCTTGTTCATTGGTGTCTCCCTCGTCATGGCGGGATCTGAGCGCACTTGGCGAATGCGCCGCTATTTCAATCGCTTTCCTCGATATCTGACACCACCGCGGACATGCGCGCCAAGTGCGACCCATGCGCAGATACCTCGCTCAAGTAACCAGGCGGGAGCGAAAAGTATGCTGCGGAAAGGGAATACGGAGGCTCCCGAATCCCGTCTTCGTCCGATCTCGGCAATGGTGATCGCTGCGAATATGAGAACGACTAAGATGCGAGGGCGACGCAGCGCTAGAAGAACAGTCGGCACGATCGCCAACTCAGCCGTCATCCGGGTCGGCTGCGCGAGACTGTCGTAGGCCTGCCGTACGCGTTGTCCACGAAAGGCACGGAACGAAGGGGGCCGTCTTGCGACGAACAGATCTTCCGCGTTTCGGACTGTGCCGCACCGGGCCTCAGTCGTGCGTATCAGTTCGAGATTCTCGAACAGCACGTCTGCGTCATACCCCGAAGCGAGGTATCGCGATCGAATCCCCAATGTTCCCGGATAGTCAGAGGCGAAAGCCCGGTTGAACACCGTACGCGCGGTGTCCCAATGGGCATGCCAGGACAGTGTGCGTCCAGGTGCGGCAACGAAGTAATTCTGCGGCCGTACGAGATCTGCGTCGTCTAGTTCGCGGATCATTCGTGCCAGCGACTCTGGTGTGTAACGAACATCGTCGTCCGCGACGATAGTCTTGTCTGCTTTCAGATGCCGGACTGCCGTCAGCACTCCGGCCACCTTCCCGTTAAGGCCCAGGGCAGGATCGCACTCGACGAGCATGACGCCAGGAGGCACGACCGCGGCGTGATGGCCGCGGATATCTGGTGGAGAACCGTCGACGAGCGTCACGTCGACATGCTGCGCCAGCCACTTCAGGTATATCAGCAGGTCCTCAAGACCCTCGTCATCTGACCACCGTATCGGCAGAACGTATTCCGCTTGCATCGCGCTCACCACGTCCGGAGGGACGAACGCTCGGCAGACCAGGAATCAAGCAGGTGCCGTCCCGCAAGGTCATCGATGAAGAGACACGCTGCTGCTCCGAATACGATATCCGGAATTAACTCCGGCTCGTCGTCGGCAAGCGAACCGGCGAGATCCCGGCCTGCGATCTGCTCGTGAACGGCATCGGCTTCGACATGCTCATCGAAGTACCAGGTGACTTCCTTGCCATACCCTAGTCTGCTGAACGCATGGGAATAATGCCGATTCGGGATGGAAGAAGTCATTTCAAACGCTGCGAGATGACCTACGATCGCGCCGCGGAGCCTGCGATGCAGTCCAAAGAGCGACATCATATTGAACGATGTCAGGGTAATAGCAGGTACGGCGTCCAGATAATTGTCGGGTGTGGCGTCCAAGCCAAAGTTACGCATGGTGCGCGCAAAGATCTCAGCGTGAACTCGTTCCGGCCGTCCGCCGCCGTACTCATCGGATTGAATTTCCACCAGGGCCGCTTTAGCCCGCCCTCGCAACCGGGGAATGGCCCATGAGTGGGGGTCGGCCTCGCGTAACGTGTAGATGGAGCGGTGGATCAAGAATTCGCGCAACTGTTCAACGGAAGCGTGGCGGGCCAGCCACTTGGCAAGACGGGGATGGTTGGCTTCAGCGGTCATGGAGAACAAGAGCTCTGAAACCTCACTCCCGGTAACTGGCAGTGATGCAGTTGGCATCGGCACGGCAGTGCGCAGAGCCGACTCGAACTCAGCCTCGATAATCTGTCTCGCCCGGATCAGTTCCGGATGCCATTCCCACTCTTGGCCGATGAATCTCGTAGGCCCGTAGTGCAGCGTGTACAGCAGGTAGAGCGTGAGTTGCAGATCTTCGTCTGACAGCAGATCGGGAGTCTGATCCAGCACCACTCGTATGGACTCGGCCAGTGCCGCGAGGCTGTCGCCGCGTGTGTTCGTCCCTCGCAGGATGGAGAGCAAAGCAGAACTCGCTGTTCCGCGCGCGCGGGGCGCGGAGTCTATTGCAGAGGGATCGAGGGTCGACATTGTTTGTGTCCTTATTTCTTGTTGTGCTCCGCGGAGATCGCCTGAATGTCACTCTTCGCATGTCGGTGTGTTCTTTTCGGCTGATGTCACCTGAGGCAAGAACTCCTCGGGCAGTTCTTCAACCGGGACGAGGACGAGATCCTGGATCCGCCAGCTGATCTCGACACAGCGCTCGCGCGCGTGCTTCAACTGAGCAAGCGACGGTTCTTCTGGACTCTTCGGGACCACGAAGGCCTCGATGTGCAAGACATGCCCCTGGTCACGGATGCGGCAGTCGGCGTTCGCAACCCAGTCGATCTTCCGAAGTGCGGCTGTCACATGCTCATTGAGCGGGTCGGGGTCGACGCCGTCATATTGAGTGGCGCGCGCGTCCATCAGATCGCGGACCGAATCGCGCAGGTTCTTCCAGCCATCCGAGACGATGGACAGCGCGATGACGATTGCAGCCGCGGCATCGGCCCACCACAACCCGATACCGATGCCGAGCACTCCCACGACCGTCGCCAGCGACGTCATCCAGTCCGCCTTGTTCATCTGTGCGTCGGCGTAGAGCACTTTGTCGTGCAACTGTGCCGCGATCTTCAGTTTGATGCGCCCGAGGATGATAGGCGGTATCGCAGCGACTGTCATCACAGCGACCATCAGCCAGCCTGCCCAGATGGCCGATCCGAACAGCACCACCAGACCGATGGGCGGATGCTCCCTAGAGATCAATCCCATGGCTGATTCGATGATGATATAGCTGCCCATCGCAAGCAACGCCGTCGCGGCAACTAGGTGCGCCACCCCGACAGCACGGTGATAACCATAGGGGCGGCGAACGTTCGGAAGACGCCGGATAAACTTCGTTGCCACTAGGAACGCAATCGGCGGCAGGAACGACAGTCCATCTTCGATCCAAGCGGCTTTCATCGCCTGAGACTGACCCGCTACCAGGAAAACCATGACGATGATCACCGTCATCACTGCGATCGTGACCCATTCGAGCCGGACTGCTCTGCGCAGCGCATCAACTTGCTCGGGCGGCAGTTTGGTGTGGCCGAAACGTGCCGTCATAGCTCGACATCCTGAGACAGGAGGAAACGTTCGACTGCGACCATGAAGGCGTTCTCGCCCAGCGGGACCGCCATCACGTGACCCTGGGGTTTGCCATCTGGCCCGAGGGCCTCCGTGTAGACCGTCGTGAGCGCGGCTTGTGAACCCCACGGTGAAGAATCTGTGATTCCTCCGATGACGAGATCGAGTTCGGCCCGCTCAAGCAGGGCAATTAAGTGTCCTTCACCCCCGACGACCCATTCCACATCGGCCTCGATTGAGTCGGCGAAGTCACGGACAAGCTCGACTTCGATGCCAGTGGGTGCTCGATCTTCAGTGACGTCTGCCCACGGTGGCTGGTGCGATACGCCCACTTTGATCGTTCCGTGAGTCAATCTCTCCAGCGTTCCGTTGGGATCGCTTGGAATGTTCGCACTGCAACCAGTGCAAACCATCAACACCGCTGTGACTGTGATGAGGAGCCATCTCGCCATTTCATCAGTTTGACACCTTGTCCAGATTTGTCCACCGCAGACTTGGCCAACGCGGACTTGACCACCGGATGCGTGGACCAAATCCGCCGACACACTCTCACAGGTGACTGTTGACACATTCCTCGGCGCCTCGCGGGTGACCGAGCGAGGCCTGGGCTTAGCCCTATCGCCAGCATTGACGCCGAACGGTTTGGACTCGTCCCCGAGCTTCTTCCACGGTTTTGCCACCCAGCCGCAAGTGTTGGCGCGCGGACTGGTCACCCTCGCGGATGTGACTGCCACGCGTTACTTCAAGTACACGCCGACCAGTTTGCGTGACCCCATCCTTTCGGCACACGGGGATCGGCTTCGCGCAGAGTGCTTCTCAGCCTGTAATGGGGTCTATGCGCGCCTCGATCTCCTCGGCGACGGCTTCGACGGCGGAGACATCGCTCGTGGCACCACCAACGTCGACCTGGGCGCTGACATGCGTGCGATGCTGACCAAGGTCACCAAGAATCAACTGCTGCACCTTGATGTCGGCGCCGACGGTCTGACGGTCTCGTCCCCGGACCAAACCCTGCGAGAGCGCAAAGTCGATATGCCTGACCGTTGGATGCGGGCGCTGGGCAACGCCGTGCAGATGCACCAGAAGATGATCCGTTCAGTGACCGCGAAGGGATCAGCCGCCCAGCGCTTCCTTGCGACCATCCCGCCGCCCAGCGCGGGCGCGCGCAACGGTTGGCTCACCGCTGGACCAGCCGGAGTGAAAGTCGCCGCTCGACCACAAGAAGGTGCTGTCTATATCGCGGGGCTGCATCGACTCAGTGCCGCAAAGCGCCTGCTCGTGCACGTCCAGTCCATCACTTTCTACGGGCCGGAGGACACCGAGCCCGGCCCTGCAGTGGTCGAGTTCGAGTTGCCCGCGGCACGGCTCGTCCTTGGTCTGACCCCTGAACCGTGGCGTGGTCACTCCGGAGAGGGCGCGCTTTTGGAGGCGCTCGCCGCACCGGACGTCCTTGAGAATGCCGATCTCGTGAGTGCGCTCCTCGCCTTCGAACCCGTCATCGACGTCGGACGTCTCGCACGGGAAAGCAAACTCGACGAGTCCGCGGTGCGCGAAGGTCTCGCGGTGTTGGCGGTATCAGGACGAGTCGGCTGGGATGTGGCGACGAGTTCATACTTCCACCGTGAGCTGCCCGACGACCCGAATCGAGTGGACCGCGACAACCCCCGCTTGGTAGCGGCTCGCAGGCTGGTCGAACAGGGCCAGGTGGTTGAAAGGTCCACTACGCAATACTTGGTCACGAGCAGCCCGACACGCTATGAGGTTCACATCGACCCTGATCAGTGTGGTTGCTTGTGGTACCTCGAACACGGTCGATCCCGCGGTCCGTGCAAACATGTGCTGGCAGCCCGCATCCTGGCACGCGGATCGGAGGACTGAGATGTCGGATGACACCAAGATCAAAGCCGCGATTCAACTCTTCAAGGATCTGGGCTGGGAGGACGCCGATACGCAGGATGTACTCGATCTTCCCGTAGGGTCCGCCGAGCAGAGCCGGATCGCGCGCACGGGTCTTGCCCAGGGTTCCTGGGACGAGTTTGTCCTGGTCGGCCCTGGCCGATATGGCTCGGTGAACAGGGTCGGAGTAGATCGCGACCGGCTTGCCCTTTTTGCGGTCAGAGTTGGCGTCACCGCCCGCCGCGCTGCTCAGCTGCTGCCGTGGGGGAGAGCTCTTTCACCGGCTCTGACGGCGGAGGTGATTGCTTCGCGCGGGAAAAGTACGCCACGCAGTTCATTGCCGCAGCATGTGTGGCGAGCGATCGGGGCTGGGAGCATTCGGCGACCGCCAACGGATGGACAGCGGTGCTGCTCACGCACCGAATGCGACTGCCACTGCAGGACAACGTGGAGTACTTCAAGGATTGGGCGGTCTTCGCGGCCTACTCGTTGACCGAGGACGAGTCACTGCTTGGCGGCCGGTCCATCGACGTGGACCTGCAGGTCATTGAGGATCGGTTCGAAGATCACCTGCGCGGAGCCATCGGTTCCGGCATACCGGCGACTGGTCCGATCAGCAAGGTGATCGGCCCGGCTGTGACGCGCGGATGGTGCGACCGTGACGAGACGGTCGAACTGGTCTTCGCCGGACTCGATGCCGCAGTGCGGCCCGCCGACCGCAAAGCCTGGTTCTCGATTCTGGTGGACGACCTTGGTGTCAGCGACGACGAGTTCTTGTCTCGCGCGGAAGCACTCGTCCAAACGATGTCTTTGGGTGATTCCGTCGTCATCGAGAAGATCTCCCCCATCCTCATTGCGCGAGGGGACGAGCACTCACTGACTGAGGTGCTTACTGTCGCTCTGTTGGCGAAGCCGAAGAAGACCCGACGGCTGGTGCTGTTTGCGGCGGCTGATCGACCACGCCCGGATGACGAGGTGGTCGCTGCTGTCTCCTACCTCGTCATGGAACTGGCGGCTGGTGATGACCTCGCGCTGGCACGAGCGGCTAACCGGCTGATGGCCGCATGGCAGATCGAAGGCGAACCGTTGCCGGAGCCTGACGCTGAAATCCGCGGGCTATGGCAGACGGCTCCAGATCCGTGGGATGTGCCGCGCTTCGTCACCGGCGAGGCGACCGGCGAATCGGTGCGCGACCTAGGCGCTCAGTTGTTCGCGCGTCGCTCAGAGGGTGTCGACACTGTCGTCGAGCAGTTCCTGGCGCAATTAGCAGCGCTTGCATACCGTGATCCTGCCGCAGCGCGCAGTGCGCTGGCCGGAATGCCAGCCGTATGGCAAGCAGGGCTATTCGGTGCGACATCGTGGGCGCAAGAACCAGTCGACCAGACAAACTCTGAGTCGGTCGCTGACAGTGAGATCACCGACGACGATCCGGAGTTCGCGGCGCTGCTGGAGTTACAGTCGCAGTGGTCCTATGTCGCGGATCCGGTGTGGGCTCGCGATCAGGCGTTGGCCACCGCGTTCGGGGATGCTCCGGTGTTGCTATCCACCCCATCGTGGGTCGACCTGCGCCTTGACGTGGCAGACCTCGTCGACCGGCTTGAGACCTACCAGCGAAGTAGTGCGACGGCGACGGAGTCCGATCTGTTCCTTGCGCTGACCCGTTTGGATACCGCCGGGATGACAAGCGAGACGCACACCGCGTTGAAGCAGATCACAGTGCCGGTGAAGCTGGAGGACGGCACCACTATGACGCGCACCGCCGGTGAGATCGTTGCCGAGTACGTCCAGGACCCGGTCCAGGAGCCCGATCTCGTGGTCGATACCCGATTGGGTGGTTGGGATGTCGATGAGATCACGGTGCCATCGTCACTGCGGGAGTTCCCCAACCGGTTGGCCGACAGGGTGACCCCGGTGCAGTACTTTGTGGTCTTCCCTACCTGGCGAAGGGCCGCAACGAGGATGCTCGACTGGATATCGGAAGCTGGACGCGGTGTGGCGCTGCGTCAATTGGCGCGCGCTGCCCAGCCTTTCGACGGTCCCACAGCAATCAACTTTCTCGCCGCGCAAAGCAGCCTGCACGATGCCGCCGCCGCGGATGCCAGCATCGCGATCCAGGAGGCATGGCAACGAGGGTTGTTGCGCCCCGGAACAGCTGATGTGTGTTACCTCAATTGGCAACGTACGCCGTCAGGTCTGACAGCCTTCGCGGCGACCAGTGCGGAACTGGCAAACAAGGGCCTGCTGTCAGTGGTATGGCCGGTATTCGATGATCTGATCGTTGAGAGTCTGTGTGCGCCGCGCACCCTCGCCGGAACGATTGACATCGTTCGCGTCATCAAGTCATTCATGGCCGAGGTGACAACTGCCGTTGCAGCAGGTGTTGCGGGAACCACGGCGCTTGATCTGCCCGGGCTGCGTGAACTGGCCGGACGTGGCGGAAGTGGCAATGCAGTGCGGCTTGCCAAGGAAATCGTCGCCGAACTGCCAGAACCAGTGGCGGTCGCGCCGATCCGTGAGCCGGAGCCAGCGGTCGATCTCGATGGGATATGGCCGGCGAAGGCAGGCACAGCGCCTGCGGTGATCGATGACGTCTCAATCGAGGCCCACTGGCTCGACGCTACAGCCGTGCGTAAACGCCTCGTGCTCGACTTACGGCTGCCGGGGGATGCGGACCGCGTCCTGCGCGTCGATAAGTCTTGGTTCTATGACCTCGAAGTGGAACGGCAGTGCGCGGCGGATGTGCTGGGAGATTCTGGTGATACCGCTCAGGTATGGCTGCGGTGGGACGTCAGGAGACGACGGCTCGTCGTGGGCGAGCACCGCAATTGGTCAGGCGAAGGTGAGGGGCCGCTTGTCCGCGATGCGCAGATCGGGCCATTGACTGTCACGATGGTCGCGGTGGTGCTGGCAACACTGTGCCATGACGACCCCGCCAGTCACTACTATGTGCAGTCGATTCTGCGGTCGGGAGACGTCGGCTGGCAGGCCGTGCGGGCAGCGATGAGGACTTTGCTGTCGCACCCTGATGTCAGTCCGGCCCGCATGGTCAAGATCGTAGAGAAGAACCCTGACCTGTTGGCCGTGATGTGGCCGGTCCTGACGGAATCAGTCCGTACTGCCGCGTCGGGCGAAGGCAATCCACCGAAGTGGTTGAATCGTGTACTCGATACTGCGCTCTATTACGTGTCATATTTGCGAGAGGCAGCGCGGCTGGGGCGGATACCGGTTGATGACGCACAGTGGTCAGGACTTGTCGAACTCGCTGCGAGGCCTGGAAAGTCTGCGGCGATTGGTAAAGCGGCCGCGCTGCGCGACGCGCTGGGAATTGTGCACTAGCGCGTTGCGTCACATTTTTTCCTAAACGACAAGATGTAGACCTGTGATTAGGCGGGTTTGACCTGCGTACCTATCACAGAGTTCAGTTTTCCGCATGATGAAACGAATCAACTTTCACCGAGCTTATTGCAGCAGGGCGCTTTCACAACTTAGGCTTAGCCCATGACAACGGTGTCAGTCTGACGCTGTGCAACCCTGGAGAACAATTCTGTGAACAAGCCCGCATTATCGACTCCTGCGCGTCGATCCCGCCGAATGGGCAAACGTGCTGTTTCCGCAATCGCGGCGGCAGCACTCGTGTCATCGGCGTTGGTTCTGCCCGCAGTGACTGCAACTGCTGCTCCGTCCACGACGGACTACACGCAATTCGTGAACCCGTTCATCGGAACCGAAGACGACTTCGGGCAGGACGGTCCCGGCGCCTTCGTCCCCAACGGTTTGGCGAAGGTCACGCCGCTGACCAGTCCGCGCTCGCATGTCGGCTACGACTATGACTCAACGATCATGCGCGGGTTCACCGGCATCACCCTCGACGGTGTTGGCGGTAACGGCGCTGGCGGTGACTTCCTCGTTGTCCCGACCTACAACTCCTACACGGCTCGTCCGGGAACCGGCACCTACAACAAGGGATATTCCCACGCGAACGAGGAAGCCTCACCTGGCTACTATTCGATTGAGAACCTCACTGAGGGATCACGCACCATTGATGCCCGAATGACCACAGACGTTCGCACCGGGGTGCACGAGTACACCTTCGATCAAGCCGGACGCGGCAGTTTGGTGATCGACCTTGCCAACAACTTCGGCAGCCGCCGCGGCGCAAGCCTCGAAGTCGGCACCACCGCTGCGGGCAACACTTCACTTGCAGGGCGCCTCGAAGGGCACTTCTACAACGCCCCCTATCAGTTGTACTACTACGCTGAGACCTCCCGCCCGGTTTCAACCTTCAGCACCTGGAACGACAACAATCTCAACCTGGGTACACGCGTCCAAAACGGCACTGACATCGGCGCGATCCTCAACTTCAACGTCACAGCCGGCGAGAAGGTGGGACTACGCGTAACGTTCTCCCCGATTTCAGCAGCCCAGGCCAAGCGCGACATGGCTGCCGAAGTCGGCGGCAAGTCGTTCGAGGACGTGCATGACGCAGCTATCGACGCCTGGAATGAAGCACTCGGAGTCGTCGATATCGAAGAGGACGCTGACGACGACCCCACGGGTGACCTCAAGATCCAGTTCTACACCCACCTGTTCCGCATGAACGGTTCGCCCATCAACGCGACGTCGACTGATGGAACGTATCGCGGTGTGGACGGCACTATCTACCAAGCCGATGGTTACACCCACTACGACTCATGGGCACTATGGGACGACTTCCGCAAGTACTCATCCATCGCCATGATCTACCCGGACCGCTACCGCGACATCGGCCAGTCCCTCGTTGACCTCTTCATCGAACGCGGTAACTCGTCGAGCTCTTCCTTTAACTCCCTGGTCCACTCTGTTCCAACAGTGCGCTGGGAACGCGCAGCAGTGGTGATTGCGGATGTGATCAGCAAGGGCGCAGAACTTGAGGGACTGGACCTGGCCTATGCCACGCTCAAGCAGCACTCGAATGGCCAATACAACTCGACTAATGAGTCTCTCGGCTACATTCCCAATGGTGTGGCTGAGACCGTGGGAACTTCCTATGACGACTGGGGCATGTCTGTTATCGCCGATGCCATCGGCAACACCGCAGACGCGGAATACTTCCGCAACCGGTCGACGAACTATGTGAACTCATTCAATAAGAACGCCCTGGCCTCCAACGGTCCCGCAGTGACAGCGGGAGTCAGCGACGTCGGCTTGATCATGCCGCGTGCGAGCAACGGCAGCTTCGGCACCCAGAACCCAGAGCAGTTCGAACCTTCTGGCGCCGGGCTCTACCAAGGCACGCTATGGCAGTACAACTGGTATGTCGCACAGGACATGGGCGGAATGATCGACCTCATGGGAGGCCAGGAGGCCGCGCAGCGCGCAGTTCGGTTCCACTTCGGTGAGCAGGCGCCGGAGAACTGCTCACGCATGCTCCATTCCAACGCGAACGAGATCGACCTGCAGGCTCCATACCTGTTCAACTACGTTGGCGCTCCTGACCGGACTCAATACTGGGTGCGGCACATCCTGACCGAGGAAAGCTGCAACCGCTACATCGGCACCGGTTCGACGGGCGAAATGCCCTCCGGCGGTGGCGAATTTAACCCGCCGCACAAGATGTACGTCTACAAGAATGCCCCTGATGGCATGCTTCCGACCATGGACAACGACGCTGGCACCATGTCATCCGTCTTCGTCGGCGGCGCCATGGGACTCTTCCCGGTGACCTCGGGTTCGGACTCCTTCCAGATCGCTTCGCCACTATTCGAGAAGATCACCATCCGTTACCCCGGAGGCAAGAACTTCGTTCTCGAATCGAACGGTGTCAACGCTGAGAACTTCTACATCCAGGACGCGACATTGAACGGTGCGCCACTGGACCGCACCTGGTTGAGCTTCGACGAACTCACTGCAGGTGGCACCCTCAGCCTGAACATGGGCGACGAAGCATCTGACTGGGGTAAGGACAGCCCGATGGCGTATTCGCTTTCGGACGAGGTCTCCTCGCGCATCTACAACCCCGCGCAGCCGGTATCCACCTCTGCCAAGGTGTTCAAAGAGGCAGCCGCAAACGATGGCTCAATCCGCAACAGTCTCACGCTGACAGCACAAGGAACGACCTTCGCCGGTGCCAACGGCGCCGATGTGTCAGCCCAGGTGCAGGCCTCTGGCCTGCCTGCCGGACTGAGCATCCGTGCCGTCAAGTCATCGAATACGACGGTGACGCTTTCGCTCCAAGGCAATGCCACGAACCACGGCTTCGACGACTCGACTGACCGGTTGAGCGTGACGTTGGATGCTGCTGCCTTCGCGGCAAACGCGCCAAGTGCGGCCGACCGCACCTTCGACCTGAAGGTCGCGTTCGAGAGATACCGCACTGAACTGTCGACCCAATTGGTTGCCGCGGCAGCGAACGGTGACGTTGACACCGAGATCGTGGTCTCGTTGACCGGTGGCGCGCAGTTCGCCGGCAGCAACGGCGCAGTCCTGGACGAGTCGGTTGTGGAATTGATCGGCTTGGCCAGCGGTTTGAACGCTGAGGTGATCAAGACATCGAACACCGCCTTGAGTATCGCAATCACCGGAACGCTTGATGCAATGGCGACGTCCACCTTCGTGATCGTGTTCAGTGACGATGCCTTTGCAGGCTCGGTCACCGCTGCTCAGGTCACCGGTGATGGTCTGTCGGGTATGAGTCCGGTGGTCGTCTCGGCGCACGCAGATCTGCGCGGCGGACTGAGCGCACTGGTTGAGGAAGCCAAACTCGTCAAACGGGGCAACTATTCGGCGGCGTCGTTTGTCGCACTGACAAACGCGATCGATGGTGCCGAATCGACACTTGCCGACTTGCAGGCTTCGGATGCCGCACTGCGTCAAGGCGTTGCAGTGCTACAGAGCGCGATCGACTCGTTGAATATTCGTGAAGGGTCCTACCGTCGTTATGAAGCGGAGAATAACGACATCTGGTCCGGCGGCGAACTGAAACTTGAGACCGGTAATAACAGCACTGGCATGAACGTCGGTGGTGTCGAACGGAACTCCTGGCTGGGTTACTACGGCATGGACTTCTCTGAAGCACCGCTCAAGTCGTTGATCGTTGCCTATGCACACAACCCCGGCACAGCAACGGCTACCCCGAGTATGGAAGTTCGTACCGGATCACACGACGGCGGGTTGGTGACCACCATCAATCTGCCCACGACCAATGGGTGGGGCAACTACACGCAACTCACGCACGAGTTCACTCCTGCTGAGATCGCGGCGCTCGCGGATGCTCCGGACGTCTACTTCGTCTTCCGGGGTGGCGACGACACCAGCCGTCGTTGGGTGGCGAACTTCGACTACTTCGAATTCGTGCCGGATGTGGACGACGAAGAAGACCCGGACGCGCCATTCGAGTTCGCGCGACTCGGCCCGAACAACGTTACGACCATGCACTCCGGTATGGGGCGTGATCCGAGTGGCGGCCCACCTTACAACAACTTCGGTAACACCCACAACGAGGAGTGGATCCACTTTGCGGATGTAGACATGGGACCGAACGGTGCCGACACGCTCACGTTCCGCTACGACAAGCCAGGTTCCTCGTCGGTAGCCAACACGTGGATCGACATTCGCTTCGACAGCCCCACCGGAACCACGGTGGCCAGTTCGCCCATGCTCGCGAATACATCAGCGAGTGGTTGGGGCACCTACACCACAACGGAGTTCGCTGTGGACAGTTCCCTGTTCACCGGCGTCAAGGATGTGTACATCGTGTTCCGCATGCCGAACACGCACACATCTGGGGCACCTTATGTTGGCAACTTCCAGTGGTTCCAGTTCGATGACTCCACCGTACAGTTGGACAACACGCGATACACCGTCGAATTCGAGTCGATTCGTTCCGGGAACGGAAACCTGAATGCGGCACCGGGCTTGACGGAAGGCGTCGACTATTCCGGTAACGGTCTCAAGACCGAAGGTGGCAATGGCGGGACCGTGCTGGCAGGCACGGAGAACGGTAACTGGGTTCGCTATCAGAACGTGAACCTGGGCGAGAAGTTCTCGTCCCGCATCCTGGTGACCTACGACGCGCCGAATCACCGCGTCAATGAGGGCAGCCTGGCGATTTACGCTGGGTCGATGGACGGCGACCCGCTCATCGTCACCGACCTACCGAACAACAATCAGACGAGTTGGGGCACCTACGAGACGATTGCCATCGACCTGCCCACTGAACTGACCGGAAATAACACGCTCTACTTCGAGTTCCGTTCGGTGCCGCTGCCGGGTGTGGGGAACGTTGGAAACTTCGATTCCTTCGCACTGGTCTACGGTCAGGACAAATCCGACCTGCGTGACGCCATTGTTGATGTCGAGGGCCTCCTAGATGACGAGGCACTCTACGTAGCAGCGGACTTCCGCGTCTTTGAGCAGGCCGTGGCGAATGCTCGCGCAGTTGCGGCCAACGCCGATGCCACAGCGAACCAGATCTCGGCAGCAACACGCCAGCTCAACCTGGCTGCGGGCAACCTGGAATGGAAGGTCGTACGCCAGCTCGATAACTGGATCGCCAAGGCAGAAGCTGTGGACGAGTCCTCTGTCAGCCCGGCAGCATACGCCGCGTTGCTGGATGCGCTCGATGCGGCTAAGGCCCTCGATCCGGCTACGGATTCGCATGCCGACTTCGTAGCAGCGCTCGGTGCTCTGCAGACCGCATACGAGGACCTTGACATCACCTACGAGACGGCTTTGGTCGGACCGAGCGGCGATGTTGAGCCTGGTGAAACAGTGTCCATCACGGGTACCGGATTCGCTCCGAATGAGATTGTCACGTTCTCGTGGCAGGGCACTCCGGCTCTGACACCTAACTGGACAGCAATGTCCAACGCTGCTGGTGAAGTCGCCACGACGGTGACCATCCCGGTCGCCGCAGCTGATGGTGACTACGTGCTCGTGGCCGCGGGCGCTGTCTCGGCTACACCGGCTCAGAGCACTATCTCGGTGTTGAAGATCGTCATCACGACGACAACGTCATTCGTGACGATTCCGACTGAGGTCGTCGAAGGCGACCAGGTGCAGATTGTGGTCGGTGTCAGTGGTGGTGCTACTGGTGATGTGGCACTGTCGGTTGATGGCACGGTCGTTGCTACTGAGTCGCTCAACGCGTCAGGTCAGGCCACGTTCACGCTGAATACATTGGACGAGGGAACTCGTACCGTCACGGCGGCTTACTTGGGTCAGGACCCGTACCTGCCGAGTGCATCCAGCCCGGCCACGATTACGGTCACACCACAGCCTGTGGTGTACGACCCAACGTTGGTCGGACCGGACGGGGATGTTCAGCCTGGTGAGACGGTATCGATCACGGGTAGCGGATTCGCGCCGGATGAGGTCGTGACGTTCACCTGGCAGGGCACTCCGGCTCTGACAGCCGACTGGACTGCCACAGCGAACGCTGCTGGTGAAGTCGCCACGACGGTGACCATCCCAGCTTCGGCTGCCGATGGTGACTATGTGCTCGTCGCGGAAGGCGCCGAATCTGCGGTTCCTGCCCAGGTGACCATCTCTGTGGTCAAACTGGTGGTCTCTACCCAGACCTCGTTCCTGAGCATCCCAACTCAGGCGGTAGCCGGTGATCAGGTGCAGATTGTGGTCGGTGTCAGTGGTGGTGCTACTGGTGATGTGGCACTGTCGGTTGATGGCACAGTGGTTGCTACCCAGTCGTTGAATGCGCAGGGTCAGGTGACCTTCACGCTGGATTCGTTGGCTGAAGGCACTCGTACCATCACGGCGGCTTACTTGGGTCAGGACCCGTACCTGCCAAGCACCTCCAGCCCGGCGACGATCACGGTCAGGGCCAAGCCGGTTGATCCGAAGCCGGATCCGGTTGTGGTTTCGGTTCCGACGTTGAGCAAGGCCCAGCAGGCCTTCGCGTCCAAGAAGAAGCAGCGGGCGACGATCACTGCGACCGTTTCGGGTGCTACTGCCGGTACGGTGACCTTCACCGCGGGCAAGACCACCCTCGGTTCGGCAACGCTGGTCAAGGACGGTAACCAGTACCGGGCAACGTTGCTGATCAAGGGCAAGCTGCCACGTGGCAAGTACGGTTCGATGGTGGCGACTGTGCGCACCACCGACGGCGAGACTGTCTCATCGGTGGCTTCGGGCGCGACCTTCCGGGTCGTGAAAGCAACACCGAAGAAGGCGCGTCCCAAGGTGACCGCGAAGAAGTTCCGTGCTGGTACCAAGCCGAAGGTACGGGTCAAGATCTCTAAGCTGACCAATGGTCGTCATGCTGTGGGACGGGTCCGGATCAAGGTAGGTTCCAAGACGGTCACCACCGTGAAGTTGCGCAAGAAGAACAAGGGCAAAGTGACCATCACGCTGCCACGGTCCTACTCGCAGCAGATCAAGGTCAGCGCACGGTACTTGCCGAAGAAGAAGAACAAGAACATCAAGAAGTCCAAGTGGTCGAAGAAGCGCACCGTTCAGGTACGCCGCTGATCCACTAACTGACTGAACAGACACGGGCCGCATGGGTCTGATCGAAAGATCGAACCCATGCGGCCCATCGTCTTCTTTCCGTCCCGTAGTCCGTCACCAAACTCGTACACCGTCGGTATTTTCGTAGACCGCCCTTGCATACTAGGCGCGGACGCGAATTATGCGACCGTTCACGAAATTAGTGACGGTCCACCGTTGGCGGAGCGTCGATACGTCTCGTTCCTCGATTACTCGACCATCGGATGCCTGGTGAGATCACCTCACCGATGCGGAGCGAAGCGCGCCGTATTCACCGATCGCGCTGATGATCGCAGCACCGATTGCGAGCACGACCAGCCACCACATTTGGAAGTTCCGGAAGATCGAACCAAGCGATGGTGCCAGGATCAGCAGTAGCAAAGCGAGAATCAAAGCCACACTGATGCCCACGAAGAGCGGTCCGCGTTTGCCGAAGCGGACCCAGACCGCACCGAAGGCGCCGCCAATGCTCAACAGTGCCCAACTGCCGAGCAGAACAGTGATAGCGAATACGCCAGGATCGCCCGACCCGAGTATGTGGGAATCGAAAGCGTAGGCGCCGACGAACCAGTGGTCGGTGATCTTCTCCAGCCAGAGCAGTGCTGAACCAAGAACGGTCAGATATACCGCTTGGCTGAGGTGGGCAAGCAGTGTGCCGATTGTGAAGTTTCGTCGGGTGACACCCAGCGCCAAGGCGAAGGGGAAGGTCGTTCCAACGGACTGAACACCGAGATAGGTGACGAATCCAGCCAGGGACCAAACCACGCCACCGTTGTTCCTGGAGCCATCAGCCCATTCGGCTGATGATGGGTCGCCTCCCACACGCTGTATGACAAGTGCGATCACAATGGTGACGACAACCACCAACGCGAGGATGAAAGGCGGTGTCGCCAGCATGACGTCACGTTTGACGAAGTGGAGCCGCAACGTTCCCAGCAGTGTGTTCGACGAGGCTTGGCCGCCCTGTGCAGTCGTCGCGGTACCGGTTATTGTCTTAGACATTGTTCGCTCCCTCCGTCGCGGTCGGTATGGATCCCAGTGCGCTTACGACACTCTGCAAGTCGGCGCGTTCCAATTCGAGTCCCAGCTCAGTGGCCCGGTGTCGGGCATCACCGTCCAGGTTGTTGTGAATCAGTGCCGTCGCAAGCGAGCCAACGGTGCGAGTACTGACCACACGATGAGCAGCAGCAAACTCCTCAACGCGGGCCTTGAGTCCTGAGATCTGGACGAACTGGCCATGGAGGTCATCCATCGTGGTGTCCAGCACAACGGTGCCACGATCGAGCACAATCACGGAGTCGAAGATGTTTTCCATCTCGGCGACCAGGTGGGTCGAAATGAGGAAGGTGCGCGGATGCTGCATTTGCTCTTCGATCAACACGTCGTAGAAGGTTTGACGCGCGGTGGCGTCCAAGCCCAGGTAGGGCTCGTCCAATAGTGTGATCGGGGTGCGGGAGGCCAATCCGAGCACAATCGCCAACGAACTGATTTGTCCGCGTGAGTATTTCTTGATGGCTGTCTTGGCAGGCAGGCGGAACACCTCGACAAGTCGCTCCGCAAGTGCCTCGTCCCAGTTCGGACGGAACATTCGAGTCGCCTTCAACGCGTGACGCAATCGGAAGTCATCCGGATAACGCTGGTTGTCACGGATGAAGGAGATCGCTTGTACGGTGCGATCGTGCTCGTACGGGTTGTGTCCCAGGACCTTGATTGTGCCGCTGGTGGGGCGATCTTGCCCGGTGATCAGTGACATCAGGGTTGTCTTGCCAGCGCCGTTGCGACCCAGCAAGCCGCAGACCGAACCCTGTTGTACGGTGATGTCAACCTCATTCAAGGCGGTCATCGCGCCGAACTGACGTGTCAGTTCGGCTCCTTCGATGGCTGGTGCTGTCACGGTTTCCACTCCCTTTCAAAGAGCTCGGTCACGTCGGCCAGATCGAGTTCAAGCAATTTGGCTTCGGTGATGACAGGTCGGACGAGTCGTTCGGCGAAGTCATCGGTTCGTGCCTTCACGATGCGTTCTTTCGCTCCTTCGGTCACGAACATTCCGATGCCGCGATGTCGCGTGGCGATGCCACGTTCCACCAGCAGCGCGACCGCACGATTCGCCGTTGCCGGATTGACACGGTGAAAAGTGGCGAGTTCGTTGATCGAAGGCAGTGCGGTGCCTTCGGGGAACTCGCCACGGGCGATGCCGTTTTCGAGCCACTGTGCCAATTGGAGGAAAATCGGGCGATCGTCGTCTAGCACCGCTTCACCTCTCGTTGGGGAACAACCGTCGGTTAGTTCCTTGGTTAGTTAGTTCACTAAGTAACCTAGCAGGCGTTTGTCGCGTGTGCCAGTCGATTGTGTTCCATCGCCTGCGCTGCGACCCTCACCCGGTTGGACGCGCGTTTTGCGCTTGTACGTACGAAACTGACAAAAATATCGGCACCCCAACACCACAAACGCACGTCGAACTAGAAAAGCGCACGAAGGGAGGGCGCCCGCCCCGCGTCCTGCGGCCCCAGCCCGTAAGCATTTGGCATGATTGCCCTCATGGATGACGAGCGACTCGTGCGGTGGCGTCGCGGCTATGCGGGAGCAGGGCTGGCGACACTATTGGCTCTCGTGGCCGTGACCGTGGCTGTCGGGCTCGATTGGATGCCGCTCCATGAGATCGATATGGCCGTCGCCATCCACTATGCGGGGGTGGCCGCAGCCACCCCGGGCTGGACCGGGTGGTGGTCAGCGGTGGGCTTCGTCATCTCGCCGGTCGGCACCTACCTCGTTGCGCTCGCCGCATGCGGCTGGCTGTGGCGATTGCGAGCCGACCAGGGCGCACAAGCTGTGATCCGCCAGCAGGCACTGGCCGATATAAGGTTCGTCATCTCGTCAGTGGCCGGTGGCGGCCTGATCACCTACGGTGCCAAATCGTTGACCGACCGCGCACGACCGGATGGCGCCGCGATCGAAGCATTTCACTCGTCATTTCCCTCGGGACATGCCAGTGCTGCTGTCGTGGTGGCATTCGTAGCGGCATTCGTACTCAGACAACGAGTGCGCCGAGTCAGGTCAACGGTTCTCATTGCCAGCGCGCTGGTGTTGGCGGTGTTCACCGCGTACTCGCGGGTCGCGCTCGCAGTTCACTATGTCACCGACGTGATCGCGGGTCTGGCGCTGGGATTCGCATGGTGCGCGCTATGCGCCTGGTGGTGCTACCGCAACCAGAAAAATGTCCGCACGTCGGTAGCGTGATTACTGGGGAACCCAAGTGAGGAGCGTCAATGTCGAACAGAACCGCCTACGTCATTCAGCACCTGCTTTTCGAGGACATCGGTCTGCTCGAACCACTGCTGTCTGAGCAGGGTTACGACATCGCGACAATCGAGGCAGGAATCGGCGACATCCCGGGCGATGAGGACCTCGGCCACAACGACCTGCTGATAGTCCTCGGTGGTCCGATCGGAGTCTCCGATATTGCGCAATATCCTTTCCTCGACGACGAGATCGCCTTGCTGAGAGGCTGGATAGCGCGAGGCGGCGCGACCTTGGGTATTTGTCTCGGAGCGCAGCTTATCGCGGCCGCGCTGGGAGCACCGGTGACGGCGACTGGACGTAAGGAAATCGGATACATGCCGCTTTCGCTGACCGATGCTGGTTCCGACAGCGTGCTCGCACCCCTTGCGGACCAGCCGGTTCTGCATTGGCACGGCGATCAGTTCGATATACCGAGCGGCGCCAGCCATTTGGCATCGACCGACGAGTTCCCCCATCAAGCCTTCGCATGGAAGAATCGCGTTCTCGGGCTGCAATTCCATATCGAAGCAGACCATCGCGATATTGAACGATGGCTTATCGGCCATGCTGGCGAACTCGCAGCCGCAAAGATCGATCCCCGGCGCATCCGCGAGGACGCCGCGATTCACGGACCGGCGCTCGCGGAACGAGCGGTCCAGGTCTTGGGCGCGTGGCTCGACGATCTGTAACAGGTGCGGGACTCGACGATCTGTAGCAGGCGCGATGCCCTGCTGATCGAGCCTGCGCCGTCTTGAGGTCATCGACGAGCAGGGCCCCAGCCGCTATTTCCGTTTGTACTGGCCAGCGGTCTTGTCGCGCGCATCGTGCCGAACTGTGACCATGATGGAAGCAGCCATACCGTTGGCTGGTCGGCTCACCGACATGAATGACCAGCCGAACGGTCACGACGTTCGGTGATAGGAGGACAGGGCCATGCCACGACGTGATCCAGGACCGTCAGTGCACGATAAAGAGGTATACGAGGCGCTGCGCGAGGATGGCGCTTCCAAGGAGAAAGCCGCGCGCATAGCCAATGCGGCAGCACGCGACGGGCGTTCCGAAGTCGGCAAACGCGGCGGCCACGGAGAGAACTACGAAGACCGTACCGTCCCGGAATTGCGGCAGCGAGCCAAGGAACTAGGGATTGAGGGACGCTCAAAGATGAACAAGAAGCAGTTGATCGAAGCACTGCGATCGCACTAGGCAGCGCCGGCGATGCGAGCGAGTCAGAACTCGTCGATCATGATCTTCTTCATTGACAGCATCTTCTGATACGCACCAGGTCGCTTCACCAGGGCGGTTGACAGCGGCCCCGGGAAACAGCCCACCCACGCTACGCCCCAGCCTGATGAACGGCCACTGGATCGTGCCACGCCGAAAAACGAACGGATGGAGACGAATCGGTGAATTCTCGTTAGGGTGGAAGCACTGTCGTGAAAGATCGTCCATCCAAACGACCCGGGAGTTTCTTCAATGCGACGCGAGTCAAGTCGCCCATTTGTCCCTTTCTCCGCCCTTTTCGTGGCGTTGGCCTGTGTGCTGGGAGTGAGTCTGGCAACTGTGGCAGACCGCAGCGCCGTAGCAGCCACCCAGGACGCGACAACAGTCGCGTTGCCGCCGATCCTGGAATCAGTGACCAAGCAGCAGATCGCGGACCGCGATGGGAATGACCGCACTGCCATCGCGAAGAAGCGGAAGAACCTCAACCAGCGCATCAAGAAGCGCAACAAAAAGTTCAAGACCTTCCGGGTCTCGCCCAAGACCAAGCCGAACAAGAACGGTTTCGCCAAGAAACTCGGCAAGAAGAACTATCCCAAGTGGACGTCGTACAACAAGCACACCAAGCACTACTACATGCTTCGCAGTTACCTGGAAGTCCTTGAGAAGCGCGGTGGCGGCAAACTCGTCCTCAAGAAGGGCAAATATCGGGTGCCTGGCGCACTCTTCGTGCCGTCCAATGTGACGATCAAACTCAAGCCCGGTGCCAAACTCATCAAGACCCGCACCACTGGCACCACAGCGCTACGACCATCGAATGCCTTGATTCACACGGTGCGCCCTTCCATCGGACTCAAGGGTGGCACTGCGGCGAAATACCGGTTGAAGGGCTACAAGGGGGAGAAGAACATCTCCATCCTCGGCTCCAAAAAAGGCAAGCCCTCCGTGATCAACATGTCAGGGCTCTATCCCGGACACAGCATCGCAGCCGGGCACACGAAGCGACTGACAATTCGCAACATCGTGTTCAAGGGGGCCAATGCCTCGCACTACATCGAATTGGACGCTTCCAAGAATGTTGTCATCGCGAAGAACACCTTCAAGAAGATGAAACAGTCGTGGTGCGGGTGCAAGGAGGCGATCAACGTCGACACTCCTGACGTGCTCAACGACAGTTTTCCATTCTTCTGGAGTTCGCAAGACAAGACCCCGAACGTGAAGGTGTCGATCATCAACAACACCTTCCAAGGAAATGAAGTCGGGGTGGGCACGCACAACTTCTCGGCGACCAAGGTCAACGGCACCTACCAGCCGAATTATCACCGCCAGATCCGGGTGGTCAACAACGTCTTCAAGAACACGCAGGGCCGCTACGCGGTGCACGTCATGCAATGGAAGAACTCAACGGTGTCCCGCAATACGATCACCGGGATAAAAAGCACCACAGGCATTGAACGGGGCATCATCGTCGACGGTTCGAGGAACCTGTCCGTCTCCTACAACGCGATTTCAAGTGTGCCACGGGCGCTGGCCTATCGTGTGGTGGACTCTGGCGGTCGCGGAGCGGTCTACGGTTACGCCTACAACCACATCTCGGAACTCAACTTCTCCGCGTGGCAGACCAATACCATCTCGACCGTCACCGAGTCCTTCGCCCGGTGGGCGCTCGGCCCGCTTGGAGCAGATGGACTGCGCCGTATCTCGCTGCGCTGCGCGGCGGCATGCGGCGCGTACCCCCGCTTCGGTATCCCGCAGACGTACCATATTCCAGATCCGCTGCCAGATCCCGAGCCGGAACCTGATCCAGATCCAGTGGATCCCGAACCTGAACCAGATCCGCAGGAGCCCTTGCCTCCGGTCGATCCAGAAGGCACCGCGACAACTTTCGTAGGCGACCTGATGTAGGGAGGGAATGCTCGTTCCTAGTAGTAGTACGGGAACGAGTCCCAGCGCGGTGCGCGACGCTCTAGGAAAGCATCGCGGCCTTCCACCGCTTCATCAGTCATATAGGCGAGGCGGGTCGCTTCACCAGCGAAAACTTGCTGCCCGGCGAGGCCATCGTCGGCGAGGTTGAATGCGAATTTGAGCATGCGGATCGCCTGTGGCGACTTTGTCGCAATGATCCGGGCATATTCCAGTGCGGTGTCTTCGAGGTCGGCGTGCGGCACTACGTCGTTGACCGCGCCCCACTCGTACGCCTGCTGCGCCGAGTACTCGCGGGCCAAGAAGAAGATCTCGCGTGCTCGCTTCTGGCCAACCTGCTTAGCAAGGTAGGCAGATCCGTAACCACCATCGAAGGAACCGACATTGGCATCGGTCTGCATGAACCGCGCGTGTTCTCTGCTGGCAATCGTCAGGTCGGCGACTACGTGCAGTGAATGGCCGCCCCCGGCAGCCCAACCGTTGACCACCGCGACGACCACCTTTGGCATAGTGCGGATCAGCCGTTGCACTTCAAGGATGTGGAGGCGTCCAGCCCGCGCCGGGTCCACGGAATCGGCTTCGGCTCCCGAGGCATAGCGGTAACCGTCGCGGCCCCGAATGCGTTGGTCACCGCCAGAGCAAAAAGCGTGCACGCCGTCTGCGGGGGAAGGCCCATTGCCGGTCACGATGACCGTACCGACGTCGGAGGTCATACGAGCGTGATCAAGCGCGGCATACAGTTCGTCCACGGTGTGAGGTCGAAACGCATTACGCACCTCAGGGCGGTCGAAAGCGATCCTTACCGCAGGGAGGTCTTGCCCCGTTTCCGGGTCAATGGCGCGGTGATACGTAATATCGGTCCATGCTTCGCCGACCTGCAAGACTCGCCAGCGTTTGGGGTCGAACGGCGTGGACGTGTTCAGGGTTTCAGTCACCGCCGAAGCTGACTCTTCGTTGTTCGGTGACGGGGAAACTGCGTTAAATCCGGATTGATCGCTCACCTGAACGACTCTAGTGCGCATTCGCGCCCCGCGTCGATCTACCGGTTTACCCTCGACCTCCCTGGCGATATCAGGGCAGATCGAAGGTAAACAGGGAAATCGGAGGGCTTATACGAATCGACAAGATGGGTGGTGGTAGCGGTACGCAGCAGAAACCAACTAACCTTGACTCGACACGGTAGGAAATGGAAGCAGGCTACGCTGCGGCCGCGGCGCGTTGACTGGCCTCGCAGCAGTGAAGCCGATGGGGGGACTGAGGTCATGGCTAAACGAATGCCAGCCGCCCCTCCTGTGCTGCCTGGATTCACTCATATCAACCCGCTCGGCGTCGGCGGTTTCGCCGATGTTTTTCTCTACGAACAGCAAATGCCGAAGCGGAAAGTGGCGGTGAAAGTCCTGCTGCGCGACCTGGTCGACGAAGATGTCGCGCGGATGTTCAATCTGGAAGCCGACGTCATGGCGCAACTCGGTTCGCATCCGTCCATCGTCACCGTTTATGAGGCGTCGATATCCTCAGATGGTCGGCCATATATCGCAATGGAATACTGCCCGGTTGCGATCGCGCAGCGTTATCGTAAAGAACGGATGTCTATTCCAGAAGTACTTCATATCGGTGTCAAGATTGCCGGTGCTATCGAAGGCGCCCATCGATTAGGCATTTTGCACCGTGATATCAAGCCGTCGAACGTGATGATCACGCAATACGGTGCCCCGGTGCTGGCCGACTTCGGTATTGCCACGTCACTGTCGGGCACCTCAGGTGTCATGGCGTTATCGGTCCCTTGGAGCGCACCCGAAGTCGTTTCGGATCAGAGCACTGGATCGATCGCCACCGAAGTGTGGTCACTTGGTGCAACGCTGTATTCGATGCTGGCCGGCCACAGCCCGTTCGAGATTCCCGGTTCGGGACGAAACGGTCCCGACGAACTGAGCGCACGGGTGCGCAAAGCGCGCTACACGCCGCTAGAGCGACAGGACGTGCCCCCCGACCTGCAGAGCATCCTGGCGCAGACGATGAACGCCAACCCGCAGAACCGGCAGAGCAGTGCTCGCGAAGTCGGCGAGCAGCTGCGTTATGTCGAGCAACGACTAGGCTTGCCGGTCACGCCGATCGACATCCTTGAACCGCAGTCGTCATTCGCCCCTCCTGTGGTCGAATTCGGTCAAAACAACGAGGCACCAGTGGTGCGTTCTGAGGTCGCCGTGACGACATCGCGTCGGCCCCGTCGCAAGAAAACAGAAGTGACCCGTGACGACGACGTCGATACCACTGTCAGACCTGACGGCAGGAAGACCATTTCATTGCAGACCGCGCTTTGGGCAGGTGCCGGTCTCCTTGCGGTCATCGTGGCTCTGGCCACCTGGATCGTGGTGCAAGGACGGTAGGTCAGATGGCTGATGCGAAACCACTGACATCACAGGCGGATGTCGCTAAGCGACGTCGGCTGTGGGCGTTCGCGTTGGCTCTTGTCGTCGTGGTGACCTCAGTGGGAATCGCCGTCGCATTGACCCGTCCCACGGATGTGCAGGCGGTACAGGTCCAGGAGCCGAACATCTGGCTCAGCCGGGAAAGCTCAAACATGTATGGGCGGCTCAATGTCGACATCATGGAACTCAACTCGGTACAGGAAACCACGCCGGCCTTCCCGCGTTGGATTGTGCAAGGCCGCGAAACGACCGTGCTGCTCGGCGGGAACCGGTATCTTGCAGTCGACCCCGCCATGCCAGTCGATATTGATGAAGACACCACCTTGAACACCTTGCGGGCCACCATCTCGCAGGTGCGGGTTGCCGGTGAGTACGTTGTGTTACGTGACGAGTACGACCAGGTGTACAGCGCGACTGTGGCTGATTTAGCGCGCGGTGAGATATCAGGCCCGATCAACGAGGAGGCCGAGGACAACGCCACTGAGCAACTCGTCGCTATGAATGTGACCGCGAGCGGCCAGCTCGTCGCAGTCAATAGTGAAGGCATGCTGGTCACGCATCAGATCGGTTCAGATGAACAGCCGGAACGCACTGCACTGGACAACGTAGCCATCCCGACCACCTCGAACCGGGTCGTGACCATCACGACCTTCGGCGACCACTGGGCGTTGGCGGCACAATCGAGTTCCGACGAACCCGTCTCGTTGTGGATAGATGATCAACTCGTGGCGACCGACTTGCCCTCAGATGCGCAATTGGCGCGATCTTCTGACGCGAGTCTGCTTTACCTGACCACGTCGAGCGGACTTGTCAACTATGACGCCACGGGCGCACCGGGTCCCGCTCAGGTCGATATCGAAAATGCCAGTGCCGTCGCCCCGATGATCACCGGAGACGGGTGCGCCCTGGCGGTGTGGCCGAGCAACAACGCGCTTTTGGCGTCCGTATGCGGTGAACCAGCAACGAACCTCGTAGGCGGTGAATCCACTCAGATCGCAGACAGCATCGAATGGCGCGTGGTCGGTGACACTATCGCGGTCAACAACTCCACCCGCGGTACCGCATGGGTACTACGGGACCAGGGATGGGAATTCGTTCCCTCCAGCGAATCGTGGGTTCCCCAAGAGTCGACCACCTCAGAAGAACAAGAAGACAACCAGGAAGACACCACCGACCCGATGCCACCGGTGCCGGCGACAGGTGAGAATGCGCAGTTCGGGGTTCGTCCAGGCACCATGACACGTATCCCGGTGCTGATCGGCGCAACCGACCCCAACCGGGGCGACATTTTGTCCATCGTGCCGGGATCGGTCAAGTGGGGCGGCGATGATGCGCCCTTCGGTGTGCCGCAACTGGTTGATGGAAACACTGCGATTGTCGTCGATGCGACCGCTGTGACCGAAGGCGAAGCAGTGCTTCATTTCGAGATCACCGATGGACACGATTCTCCAGCACACCGTGTGGCCACTCAGGCACGGGTAGCGGTGCACGGTTTCGACCAGGCGAACTTGGCACCACGGATGGTGCTTCCCGGACGCAGCACGCGCACGATCTACTCCGTCGCGCCGGGAGCGGCCATCTCAGTCGACGTGCTGCGTCGCTGGGTCGACCCCGACGGCGATGCGTTGCTTCTCACAGCGTTGCAGCCGGACGAGGGCAGCGTGATCGCTCGTCCCGACGGGCGCATCGTCTATCGCGCTTCGACTGAGGCAACCACCGCCGATGTCTCCATACGCTATAGCGTCGTCGATGCGCTCGGAACCGTCACAACGGATTTCATCACCGTTCAGGTGCGTGAGGATGCCACGCTTCACGTCACGCCAGCGGCCGTGACCGGTGTTGTGAACCAGCGGGTACGTATTCCAGTGGCCGATTACGTCTCTGGCGCCACTGGAATGGTGCGAATCGGTGTGCTCAGCGACGTGGCTGGATTGACGTTGACCGAACGGCAGTCACCGGCGGCCATCGAGGTTCAGGCCGCAGCGGCGGGCGAGTACACGATCAGTTATGAAGTGATGTCCGACGGCGTCACGACGCAGGGAACAGTTCGATTCACCGCGATAGCACCCGAAGACGCCCAGGTGACAGTTGCCCCGCTCGCGGTCTATGTGACTCCCGGCGATGACACTCAAATAGATCCGCTGGCCGCCATCGTAAATCCAGCACAGGCGACTTTGGCCATCACAGACGTTGAAGTGCTGCCACGCGATGACATCGGTACCGATGACGCGTTGGAAGTCACCGTCGATGTCACAGCTGTCGAGGGTTCAGAACTGCGGGTGTTCGCCGAGACCGCAACCGGTCAAGTGCTCAACAGCGACGGCGAAGAAGTACCGGGACTGCTGGCCGGAACCTTCCGGTACAACGTGGCAGTCCTTGGTGACGGCGGCGACCCCCAGATCATTCCCGGCTATGGCGTGGTGTACCTCGTCCCTGAGGATGCCGGAACGGCTCCGATCACTGGAGCCGACGCGGTTCAGGTCCGCGCGGGTGCGACGATTGACGTCGATGTACTCGCCAATGACGTGGTTCCCGCAGGTTCCGAACTCGTCCTAGACCCAAGACCACGCGCTGGCACTGACGCCTTCGATCTGGAGAACACCGGCCTCGCCTTCGCCTCCGGTTCCACGATGCGGATTCTCGCACCGCGCGAACCGGGCATGATCGAGATTCCGTACTACGTTTACACTCGCGGCAATCCGGCTAACACCGCGATGGGCAGCATCTACCTCAACGTCAACCCGCCGGGCGGCCAGGCATCCCCGGACATCGGGGCGTTGCACGGTCAGATGCGACGGGGCGGGCACACGGTCATTGAACTGCCGCGGGCAGGGGGCGACCCGGACGGGGACGAGATTCTCGCGGTGCAGGTGAGCCAGCCGGAGAACGCGCAGGTTGAGTTGATTGAGAACGGCCGGGCACTGCGCGTCGCCTCCACGGAGTCCTTCCCGCCAGAACCGGACGATCAGGCCGCGGCACACGGCACCACCGCGGTTGAGTTCACCGTCGAGGTATCCGACGGAGACCACACGGTGACCGTGCCCGTGACAGTCGCGGTCACGAACGAAATGCCGCAGCCTGTCGCGTTCAACGACTACCGCTACGAACCGGCGGGGCAGCAGATCACCGTGCGGCCACTGCTGAACGACGCACTCCCGGCTGGTCGCCAAGGTCGTCTGCTCGAGGTCTTCGAACTGCGCACGGTCGGTGGGGAAGTCACCCCGGTGCGGGTGACGTCGATCTCTGACGACGGACAGTCGTTTACCGCCGACGTATCGCACGGATCCACTGTCTACGAGTACACCCTCGCAACCGGAATCGCGCAGGACGGAACCTTCGACCCGGTGCGAGAGGTAGGGGTGATCGAAGGCACGGCCTCGGCGCGGGTCATCGTCTCATCGAGCGACATCGCAGTACCGCCATACCCACGTATCACTGACACCTACGTCGGCGCGGCGAATATCGTCGGCGACTCGTTCAATGTCGATGTGTACACCAATAAAGTTGTGTGGAACGGTGCGCCGCTCACCCTCGCCTTGGTGGACCAGGCAACGGACTTCACTACCGATGCTCAGATTCGAATAGCCGGACCATTAGGACAGGCTGCCCAGATCGTTCCGTTCGAACTGCGCGATCCGAGCCAGGAGAACACCGAATACCCCGTGGTCTCCTACGGTTTCGTCCACGTTCCGGCCTCGCAACTGCTGCGTCCGGAACTGCGTGATCCGAACCGGATCTACGAGGTCACCGAAGGGCTCGACACCTCGGTCGAGGTCAACTTGATGCAGGCGGTCGTACCGCTCGCGGATCGCGAGTTGGAGATCATCGGTGAGGCTCGAGTGGACGGCCGCCGCTCCAGCGCTGCCGCACGCTGCGTGGTCACCGGTACCGTGCTGACTTATTTCCCAGGCCTGGGAGCGCCCGAACGCAATGACGGATGCACGGTCCGAGCCCGATGGGTCGGTCAGCCTGAATCCGAAGTCTCGATGCGGTTGGCCTTCGCTGTCACGCTGCTCAATGCCCCGCCGGAATTCCTGGTGCGCTCCATACCGCTGCGGGTCTATCCGCGTGAGACGAACCGGCAACTCGATTTGTTGCCGTATATCGACTGGCAACGCGGTTCACGACCGGTGGACAAGAGTCGTCTGACGATTGGCTGTAACGCCGCGCCCAGCGATGACCTGGTCGTGGAATGCTCCGGGTCGACATTGACCGTCGTTTCAGTCAAACACACTGCGGCCCGCCAGGAGGTGCAGATCCCGGTATGGATTTCGGGACCGGAAACCTTCGACCCGCGTGTGGAGTCGATGGTCGTCGTCCAGATTGAGAACGGTCAGGTCAGCGGGCTTTTGGAAGTCCCGGACATCCAGACGACGATTGAGTTCACTGGATTCGACGGTGGCGCAGCGAGTGAGACCATCAACGTCCTCGACACGATCCATGCAACGCTCGATCAGCGATATTTCGGGTGGGTTGATGGACGAGTTCTTCCCGAGTCGCTGGATTGCGGTGCCCAGAATCGACTGCCGACAACGTGCTCGGTGGTGGACTCGTCCCGGATCAACATTGAGGTGGCACCTGGCTCCGAGAACTCGCCCACGCCGTCAGGCACAGCCACGATCAACTATCGTTTCGTGGATACCACCACGCCAGATCGGCAGGCGCATCAAGGCGCTGGGCGGATTCACATCACCTACCGGTCGGTTCCGCCACGGCCGACGATGCGTCTTGAACGAGTGAGTTCGAACTCGGTGACTTTCGCAGTGACACCGGTTGACTCACAACCATCGGTCAGCGAGATCCGGATCAGTGCGCAAGGGCTGACACCGGTGACGAAGAGCGTCTCGTCGGCACAGGGTTGGCGCGTCGAGGTGTCGAACCTTGCGGTCAACGACAAGTACAACTTCACTGCCGCAGTGTTCAACGGTGTGGGCTGGTCGGCAGAATCACTCCCAGTGACCGCATGGGCCTATGAGGCCCCGTCCGCACCCACCGTCACATGGGCTCCGGTGCCCAATGACGGCAAGGGGGGCCGGGTTCAGCTGTGGGTCACCGCCAACGGCCACAACACCGGAGGCTACACGGTGCTCGATGAGTCCGGTAAGGAGATCGCGAGCAACAGATCCGCGGGCCGGACCTGGAGCCCGGTGCTATCGGGTCGGTCGAACAGTGGCGAGCAAATCAGCGTCGTAGCGCTGGCCGCTGAACACGACCCGATCTCGGCCGAACATGACACGGCGCGCAAGAACCTCACCGTCAATGGTGTGACCGCCCCCAAGATCGACTCGCTGAAGCAGGTCGCTGGTGGCCGTACAGTACAAGCAGACATCACTACTGGTGGTCGCGGGGCCGGATATCAATACGGCTGGGTGCTTGGCGGCGGGTCGTGCTCGTGGCGTAACGAGGTAAGAACGGATGCCTCGCTGCGTCAGACCTTTGAAGCGATCAACAGCAACCGGTTCCACTCGGTCAGATTCTGTGCGAGGTCGGTGGCGACGACGATGCGCGACCTGCCCGATATCAACACCCGTGCGCTAGACGGCAATTTCGGGGATGTCACTGAGGTGAACGACAAGGTCATCGTCGTCGAATCGCCTTCCACGATCGATGTGTTCCAGAAGTTCAAATACCACGTGGTCGGTGACCTGCACTCTGGTTTCAATGTCGTGCTGGGCGAGGCTACCATCGGAAACGTGAAATTCCGGGCCGTGCGGGTCCCGGGCGATCCCCGGCCTGGGTCACCGTTGCAGAACCGTAGCGTCAAGATCTATCTCAGGGCCGATGACCACAACTTTGAGACCAGTGTTGACGACCCGTACACGATCGGTCCCGCTGCCAATAAGGCGCCCTATGTCCCTGCGGGATTCCAAGACGGGTTCCCGGACTTCTCGGGTGGGTGCGTGGCCCCTGACAATGCCGAATTCACATTCCGCCGCCCGACCTTCGAGGACATCAGAAACCAGGACTGGAAGTGGGAGTACTCGGTGGTCGCACCCAATGGTGAGACCGGTTGGTGGAGTTATTCCTCAGCGAATAGCGGTGAAACGAGGTCATGGACGCCGTACCCAGATGGGGACTCGGTGTTGCCAGGGCAGTATCGTTTCACGTTGACCGTCACGTTCCAGGGCTTGCTCAGCGATCTCAATGCGCCGCATATCAACAAATTTGAGCGAACCGTGACCTGCGAAGTTCCAGACCCGCCCGACGATGACGACCCGGATGACCCGGACGACCCGGATGACCCGGATGACCCTGAAGATCCGGGAGATGAACCGTAGGCTAAAGTCTGGTCAACCGGTTGGCCGAGATACTTAACAATGCGCACCACTATGCGACTTTGCTGCTCAGGAGGCAGAACTGATGGCAATCACCCAGGAACAGACCACGTGGTTTCAGACGACCTTTGAACGCCTGGTCTCTCATGTCGAGTCGGTGATCCTGGGTAAGCAGCATGTCATCAAACTTGCTTTCACCGCAGCGGTCAGCGAAGGACACCTGCTGCTTGAAGACGTTCCGGGCACAGGTAAGACCTCATTGGCTCGCGCGATGGCCCAGTCGATCGCTGGAACGTCTACCCGCATCCAGTTCACCCCCGACCTGCTGCCCGGCGATGTCACCGGTATGACGGTCTATGACCAGAAGAACGGTGAGTTCGAGTTCCATAAGGGGCCGGTCTTCGCCAATATCCTTCTCGCGGACGAGATCAACCGCGCCTCGCCGAAGACTCAATCGGCGCTGCTGGAGGTCATGGAAGAACGCAACGTGACGATTGATGGCATTACTCGACCGGTGGGTCTGCCGTTCCTCGTCATCGCGACCCAGAATCCAGTCGAGCAAGCAGGGACTTACCGGCTGCCTGAGGCCCAGCTCGACCGTTTCATGCTCAAATCATCCATCGGGTATCCGGATCATGCCTCCATGATCGAGATCATCTCCGGAGCGGCAAGGTCTGAGGTACTCGAACCGGTGGTCACGCCCCAGACTTTGTTGACGCTGTCCGATATTGCTCGCGGCATCTACATCGACCCTTTGGTCACGGACTATATTGCGCGCATCATTGAGGCGACTCGTAACGCGGTGCAGGTTCGGTTGGGTGCTTCGGTCCGTGGTGGCTTGGCGTTGACAAGGTCCGCGAAGACGTGGGCTGGGGCGCATGGCCGCAGCTACGTGACACCTGACGACATCAAGGCGCTGGCACAGCCCGTCCTTGCGCACCGACTTATCCTTGACCCCGAAGCCGAATTCGACGGTGTCACCGCTGAAGCAGTGATCTCGCAGATCCTGCTTGACGTGCCCCCACCGACGAAGCACGCCGAATAACGGATCACTGGTCGGTACAGCGCAGTGACTGGCAAGTCTGGCTCAGCTCCGCGTGGCGGTTCTACTCGAGACCGAACGCGGATTCGCACCCATACCCGAGTAACGACGAGCACCCAGACGCTGGAGTCGACTCAGTCACGGATGACCGATACGACTGACTCGTCGATTGCCACCGGCGCGATTGTGGGAAGCTGGCGCACTGTGCGTCGGGTCGTTGCGGGCACTGCACGCGGGTTTGCGGTACTGCAGCGTTCACTGACCAGCGCTGGATGGTTCATGGTCGCCGGTGCGACCATCGGCCTGGTGCTGACCTTTTGGCTGGGTTGGGCGGAAGCCGCCGCTGTTGGAGCTCTGGCAATCATCGGCTTGGTGGTCGCGATCCTCTTCGTGATATCGCGGCGCGACTATGAAGTCAGTCTGGGCCTGCTTCGCGAGCGAGTCACGGTCGGTGACGACTCGACTGGCAGTGTGACGGTCACTAACGCGGGGCCTCGGGCGTCGATGCCAGGACGAGTTGAGATTCCCATGGGGGATGCCCTCGCGGTGGTCGACGTCCCCATGCTTCGGTCGGGCTCGTCCCATGAACAAGAACTGGTCCTGCCGACACATCGTCGTGCTGTCGTGCCGGTGGGACCGGTACGTTCGGTGCGTACCGATCCGCTGCAGTTGCTCCGGCTGGAGACCACCTGGCCCGGTGAGTTCGTGGTCTACGTGCACCCGAAGACTACTGCCGTTCCTATGTCGCAGGCGGGCCTGATCCGAGACCTGGAGGGGCACCCCACTCGGACTATCGCCGATGCGGACATCTCCTTTCATGCGCTGCGGGAATACACCGCGGGCGACCCCATGCGGAATATCCATTGGAAGGCCACCGCGAAGACCGGAACGCTGATGGTGCGCCAGTTCGAGGAGACCCGGCGCTCTCGGATGGCGGTGCTGTTGTCGCTGCGCGCAGCCGATTACACCGAGGAAGACGAGTTCGAGCTCGCGGTATCCATCGCGGGCTCGCTGGGGGTTTCCGGACTGCGGTTGGGACGCGAGTTCGAGACCGTCGTGCCGGAACCGATCTCGGAATTCGACACCCGGGGCCTGCGCACCATTCGAATGCTCGAGACGCGTACCCCGCGGGTGCTCTTGGACTCGCTCAGTGGCGTCGACCCGTACCAGAACTCGCCGCGTCTGATCGAGATGGCGGAGTTGGCCGCACAGAGCCTTAGCGGGTTGTCTGTCGCGTTCATCGTGTGCGGTGCGGTGCCGAGCCTGGCCGAGTTGCGTTCAAGTGCGTTGAAGTTTCCTGAGAATGTCTCGGTTGTAGCGGTGGTCGCCGACCAGGGAGCAGCCCCGCGGGTCATCAAGACGTCCGATATGACCATCGTGACGGTTGCGGTGCTCGATGACCTGCGTCACCTGCTGTTGCGGGGTGAGCAATCGTGAGCGACGTGTATCAAGGTGCCGATAGCGGTGGCCGGGGCGCCGTGAACTGGCGCACCCGCTCGCGCTCGAAGGTCATTCCGATCTTGGACGCGGCCGTGATGGCGCTTGCGTTGGGATTAGCGATCGTCGCCGGCTGGCCCACCTACCAGCATTCGGCTTACGTGATCTGCGCGGTGGCTGCCACTGTGCTGGCCGCCGGATTAGCGATCGTCTGCAGCACCCGGTGGCAGCTCAAAGCCCGTTTTGTCTGGCTGTTGGCGGCGGGAGTCTACTTCATCACGGTCATCCCTCTTGCGATCGGCTCGGCGCTGTGGAGTTTCCCGACCAACCTGCTCTACGGGCTCAAAGAAGCGGTGGTGGCCCCCATCACCGCTTGGAAGACCCTTGTCACCCTGGATCTCCCGGTAGGGGAATTCGGCAACGTCCTGGTGCCGGCGTTCATCGTCTTCGGTGCCGGTGCCTTATGGCTCGTGCTGCTGCAACTGCGCCGGCCGCATTTGGTCGGGCTGCGTATTCTGGCGGTATCCGTGCCCTTGATATTCGTGATCGTCACAGGCCCGCTGACGGTATCCGGCACGGTCTCGTTCATCGACTGGCAGGTCACTCAACCGCGCGAAGCCACGTTGGGTGTGGTGTGGGCGCTCGTCATGGTGCTCTGGCTGAGCATCCGGCGCTATTTCGCCGCGCCGCGGGTCAAGACCGTCGCGGCCGATCAACGGTCTCGTCGGCGGATGATCTTCCTCCCGGCCGCGCGGCTCTTGGCGGCTACCGCCACGTTGCTCATCGGAACGATCGTTGCCGTGGGGGTGGCGCCAACATGGACGTCGCAGCGCATCGTGGCCCGTTCTTTTTTCGCTCCCGAAGTGGTTGAACCGCCGTCCCATAGTCCGTTATCGACGTTCCGTACTTATTTTGCCGGAACAGACCTCGACGAGGTGCTGTTCACAGTATCGGCCGACGAGTTGCCGTCACGGGTGCGGATCGCCACGATGCCCTCGTACCGCGGCGATGTCTTCACCGCGGTCGACCCTGATGACTCGAGTTCCGACTTCCGGCGTCTTGCGTATCGCGTGGCCGATGTGCCCGGGGCTCACACTTCGGTTGCCATCCACATTGAGAATTATCAGGGTCCCTGGCTGCCAACGGTCGGCCAGGTGGTCGAGGTCGTCTTTCAAGGTGATTCAGCCCGCGAACTAGCGGCACAGCTGTATGTTTCCCGCAGCACCACGGGTGCGATCGTGATGACGCCTCGTTCAGGGGACGTTACCGGGCTTGTGCAGGGTGACACCTATGAACTCAAAGTCGCGGAACCCGACGCAGCTGGCCCTACAGGACGTAGCCCCGGCATCGACTCGCAGTGGTCGCAGGACGAGTTGCCGGCCATGTACACCTGGTTGGAGACCTTGGACGCGCCGCTGAACACAGTCGCCGACGTTCAAGACGTCGTCGATCGCATGATGTGGGCGTCTTATCTGAGTCACTCGCTGGTGGACCCCGCCGAAACCTGGAACACGACTGCGGGAACCTGGCTGGATACCGTCGATAACGACGGATTCCGCTTCGAACCGAGTTATGCCGGTCACAACCTGCGCACGATTGACGAGCAGATCTTCCACCGCCTCATCGACCCGACCATAAGGAAATGCGACGGACCGCAGGACACCCGCTGTGCCGCTGTGGTCGGTGACGATGAGCAGTTCGCTGTTGCGGCCGCGCTGCTCGGACAAGCCGCGGGATTCCCGGTGCGGGTCGTGCTTGGTGCGACGCCGACCGAGGATGGACAGGTGCGGGCCCAGGACATCCGGGCCTGGGCTGAACTGCAGTCAGCCGATGGCTCATGGACGCCGATCGAGGCGGTTGCTCGTACCGATAACTCATTCGACGACACCCAGACCCAGCCCACCCCGAATCAGTACTCCAACCCGGTCAAGCGCGATGTATCACCACAGCTGCCGCCTCCTGATGTCCGTTCCCAATCCGGCGGCTCGTCTTCCCCGGTAGCGCAGGATCAACCCGAGGATCTTGCGGGGAATCAGAGCTGGCGTCGAGTCGTGGCCATCTCAGGAGTGAGTCTGGGTGTGCTGCTCCTGCTGACCAGCCCCATCTGGGTGATCGTGCTGGTCAAGTTGCTGCGCAGGAAGCGCCGTCGACGTGGCGCCCCGGAAGATCAGATCACGGGTGGCTGGGATGAATATCTCGACCGCGCTGTGGATATGGGGCAACCGCGTCTTGCGGCTCGTACCAGAGCTGAAAGCGCAACGGTCTACGGCGGCACACAAAACGTCACATTGGCGGTGTTGGCGGATGCCGCAGTCTTCTCAGATCGCGAGCCCACCTCACAAGAGGCGGATGACTACTGGCGTTTGGTGCATGCGGAAATAGCGGAACGACGCGCCGAAATGGGTGCCTGGCAGCGTTGGCGTGCGAAAATCTCATGGCGGTTCTTAACGCAGCAGAGTTTGCGCGTTGATGCATACGACACGGAGGATAACTAACGGTGGTACGTCTGGACGTGTCCGTTGCGGCCGAAACCCACGCCGGGATGGTGCGTGACCATAATGAGGACGCGGTGTTAGCCGATGGCCTTGTCTTCGCGATCGCTGACGGCATGGGCGGACACGAGGCTGGCGAGGTGGCGTCGGCGGCCGTGGTCCGCGCGTTGGGAGCACTCCACCATAACGCTCACAACGGTGCTATCTCGCCGGAGCAATTGGTGGCCGCGCTCGATGCTGCGCAGTATGACGTTGTCTCGATCTCGTCTGGCGGACCGCGCAGCGCAGGATCGACGGTTGCCGGCGTCGCGGTCGTCGATTTCCGAGAGGGCCCGCATTGGTTGGTCTTCAACATCGGGGACTCGCGGGTTTACCGGTACCTCGATGGTGAGTTGCGGCAGTTGACCGTTGATCACTCGCTCGTCCAGCAAATGGTGGACGAGGGCACCTTGACCGCGAAAGAAGCGCTGTCCGCGCCGGGTCGGAATGTGATCACTCGGGCATTAGGAGCCGCAGATCACGAACCGGCACTGTTCCTGATCCCGGTGATCGACACGGAACGCATCCTGATCTGCTCCGATGGACTGACCAACGAGATCACCGATGCCGCTATCTCTGCCGTACTGGCCGCAACGCCGGACACACAGCATGCGGTGGATCGTATGCTCACGTTAGCGTTGAACAATGGCGGAAGGGACAACGTCTCGGTTGTTCTAGTCGACGTCATCGCGGGAGGTATGGCGCATGGGGAACGTACCGGAGAAGTCGTCACGACTGCTTTCGAGCAGGAACTGCCGGATGAGGATACCGCCCCGAGACAGAGCCGATCATGACTGATGAGGATGATCGGTCGCTCGACGACGATCCCACGGTGGTGCGGAGACGAGCGTCGTCGGCCGGTGTCGATGATGACGGAGCGTTGGATGATGACCCCACCGTGGTGCGCACGCGGGGGAGTGCGGCTGATGACGATGTGGTTGATGACGATCCAACGGTCATCCGGTCGCGTGGCGCTGTAGCGCATTCGGGTGCTGCCCCGATGGTCGATGATGACCCCACTGTGATCCGAAGCCGACCAACGTCTGACGTTCCCACCGATGACAGCGCATTGGACGACGATCCCACAGTGGTGCGGAGACGAGCGTCGTCGGCCGGTGTCGATGATGACGGAGCGTTGGATGATGACCCCACCGTGGTGCGCGCCCGAGTTGACATTCCCGATGATGACGTCACTGTTGTCAGCAGCAAACGTCCCAGGCATCATTCGGTACCGCCAGTTGATGAAGCTACGGTCCGACAGGCAGCACAACGACAGGTTCCGCCGTCGGTTCGCGATGACTTAGCAGTCGTGTCCATCCCCGTTGACCCTTCGTCGCCGCTATCTTACGAGCGTTACGAGTTGCGCAAGACCGGGGACGTCGAACGCGGAACACGGCAGGACTTCACACAGACTGCGACGCGCCAACGCGTCGCTGTGCCCAAAATCGAACAGGCACCGCAGCGCCGCAAGCCGCGGATTCGATGGCGCCTGGTGCTCCTGATCGTTGTGGCCAGCTGTGTCACAGTGGGTGTTTTAGCGCTGTTGCTGGGATGAACGGCGGGCTTCAGGCGTCGCGTCGTTGACACAGAGCCTGTCACACTTCTAGCATGGGATCTGACACCGTTGTCATGCCGTGTTGGCAGAAACGCTTCGGCCATGCTCTGAACCTGCTTCGGGACGGATGAAGCGCTCAGCCGGATCACCGCCCTCACCACCAGGAGCCGTCATGTCGATAGCGACATCAAGCCACCAGGCCGTGCCCAAACGAATGCGTCTTGGACGCACTGTTGCTGTCAGCCTCGCAGCAATACTCGCTGCCACAATGGCAGGGATCGCCGCGGCGCCTGCCCAGGCAGCACCGGCAGTCGGAGATACCTGGCGCACTTCTTTCGAGACCGCGGACCCTGCTGTCACAGAGTCGACGACGTACAGCGGCAGCGGCGTGGCGGGTTTCGAACCCACCTCGAATGTAGCCGGCATCGACCGCACCACGGGTAGCCTCAGTTCGTTCGTCACCAACGTGACGGCCAGCGGTCAAGGTAGCGCGAATGAAGCCGCCGACAAAGCACATGATGGCCGTCGCGACACCAAGTGGTACATGCCATCACCGACCGGATACTTGCGTTATGAGCTCAGCTCCGCACAAACGGTCACGGCGTACCGACTGACCACCGCCAACGACTTCTGGCAGCGCAACCCGAAGAACTGGGCGTTACAGGGTTCCAACAACGGCACCGACTGGTCAACCATTGACACTCGCGCCGACCAGTTGAAGATGCGCGACAACATCCCAGAGCATTTCAGCGTGCACACCTACGCGGTGCCAGGCGGGAGCCAAGCGGCCTACCGTTACTACCAGATCAACGTCACCGCCAACAACGGACGCGGTGACACGCAGCTCGCAGAATTCGAGTTGATCGGCACAAGTATGGTGAACCCGACTGGCCTTCCGGCGATGACCACCATCGCGGGCACAGGCCCGGCCAGTTCCAGGACTGCGCGTGCCAACGTTGGTTTCACAGGGCTCAAGTCGATGCGTTACAGCGGCTACCACGTGGGCAACGGTTCGACTGCTCGTGCCACCAATGTGCTGTACTCCGGGCTGAACATCACTGTCGGCGACGACTCCGAACTGTCCTACCTCGTCTTCCCGGAACTGCACGAATCCGATCTGACCTACCCGAGCAACTACGTTGCCATTGACGTTGAGTACACCGACGCCAACGGTTCGAATCCGCGCCTGCTTTCAAGCAACAGCGCATTGACCGACCAGTACGGCTACGGCGTCACTGCCACCGAGCAAGGCCGTGCCAAGACATTGTGGCCGGATCAGTGGAACAAGATTCGTGTCGACCTTGCGAGCATCGCCGGCAAGAAGATCACCAAGGTTCTGTTGACCTACAACAACCCCGATGGATCCCGCACCACAGGATTCCAGGGTTGGATCGATGACATCGCCATCAGTGCGAAGCAACCGATTCAGAATCCTGACGGCTCTCTGACCAACTACGTCGACACCCGTCGCGGCACGAACTCGTCCGGCGCGTTCTCGCGCGGGAACAACTTCCCGGCTACCGCGGTGCCCAACGGCTTCAACTTCTTCACGCCGTTCACTGAGGGCAGTTCGAACGGCGAACTGTACAAGTATCACGCATCGGCCAATGCACAGAACCGCCCTCGTCTGCAAGGTATCGGCATCTCGCACGAACCCAGCATCTGGATGGGGGACCGCAACCAGTTGGCAGTGATGCCGTCGCTGTCCACGGCATCGACTCCAGACGCCGGGCTCGTCGCACGTGAGCTGTCGTTCAGCCACGATAACGAGAAGGCCCAGCCCGACGAGTACGCCGTGGACTTCGACAACGGGATCAAGGTCGAGGTCGCTCCGACCGATCACGCCGGAATCTTCCGGTTCACCTTCCCCCAAGACGCCAGCACCGGTGTCATCTTCCTGGACAGGGTTGACCGGGAGGCGAGCTTTCTGTGGGATGGCAACAACAACGCGGTCACCGGCTATGTCGATGGCGGTCGCGGTTCCGGTGTGACCCGAATGTTCCATTCGATGAAGTTCAACCGATCGGCGACCGGTGCTGTCGGTGCGTCAGGGCGCAACGGAGCACTTGCGGTCAAATTCGACACGTCGACCCACAAGACTGTCGAACTACGCCTTGCGACCTCGTTCATTTCGGTTGATCAGGCCACCAAAAATCTTGGTTTCGAGGTCACAGGCAAGTCCTATGAGCAGGTTCAGCAGGCCGCACAAGCAGCGTGGGACGAGCGCCTGGGTGTCATCGAGGTCTCTGGTGCCAATGACGTGGAGATGGTGAACCTCTATTCGAACCTCTACCGCCTGAACCTCTACCCCAACTTGCATTTTGAGAACACCGGCACCATTGCGAACCCGGTCTACCAATATGCCAGCCCACTCGTGGGCGCTAATCGCGGCGGTCAGGTCGACCGTTCGAAGGAAACCGACGCGCAAATCAAGACCGGCAAGTTGTACGTCAACAACGGCTTCTGGGACACCTACCGCACCGCCTGGCCGCTCTACGCTCAGCTGTATCCGGATCTCGCCGAGGAACTCATCGACGGATTCGTGCAGCAGTACCGTGATGGTGGCTGGATCTCACGTTGGTCCTCACCCGGGTACTCGAACATCATGACCGGCACGAGTTCTGACGCGTCATTCGCGGAGGCATACATTGTCGGATCACTGCCTACTGACCTTGCCCTTGAGGCATACGATGCCGCACTGAAGAATGCAACCGTGGTCTCGGATGCGAATCTGCCGCCGGACTGGTCTAGTTTCAGCCCGAACGACGTTGGTCGCAAAACACTGAACAAGTCGATCTTCCTGGGATACACCCCTGCGTCACAGGACCAGAGCGTGTCATGGGGACTTGAAGGGCTGATCAACGACTTCGCCATCGCCAAGATGGCCGAAGCTCTTGCGGAAGACCCTGACACACCCGCAAATCGGGTGGCGCGACTGCGGGAGGAAGCCCAGTACTTCGCGGCACGCACGCAGGACTACGTGAACCTCTTCGACCCCGAGGTCGGACATGACTCGCCTGGCTTCTTCCAAGCCCGCTGGGAGAACGGCGACTTCCTGCTGGCGCCCGGTGAATACACGTACGACAACGCCGATGACATCTACAACCCGACACACTGGGGTCAAGGTGAAGCCAAACTTGGCGGCCATCACGTCTACACCGAGACAGACGGTTGGAACTTCGCCTTCCACGCGCCCTATGACGTAGACGGACTCGCGAGCCTGTATGGCGGCAAGGACGGGCTGGTGGAGAAGCTCGACACCTTCTTCGCAACGCAGGAACGCGCCTGGAGCTGGCGCATCCATGAGACCTTCGAGGCGCGCGACGTCCGGATGGGCCAGTGGGGAGCCAGCAACCAGGTGTCCTTCCATATCCCATACATCTACGCTGCGGCCGGAAAGCCAAGTCGCACTCAGGCAGTCATCCGTGAGGCGCTGCAACGTCTTTTCGTCGGATCGGAGATCGGTCAGGGATACCCGGGTGACGAGGACAACGGTGCGATGGCGTCCTGGTACATCTACTCCGCTCTCGGCCTGTACCCGCTCGCACCGGGATCGGGTGAGTACACTCTGGGGTCGCCGCTGTTCGATCGGGCAGTCCTGCGTCCGCTGGGAACGAACAACAAACTCACGATCACGTCGAACAACAACAGTTTCGACAATGTGTATGTGCAGTCGGTCAACCTCAATGGAGCGGCGCACAACAATGTCACGGTGACCACCGATGACCTGACTGGTGCAGATAAGACTCTGACGTTCAACATGGGTGCGACGCCATCGACCTGGGGCGAACATGACTTGGCCGCGGATGTTCCCACGCCACAGCGCGATGTGCTTGGCGCCGGCGGGTTCACGCTGTCATCTTCAGATGGCACCTCAACGACCAACCTGATCGACAATAATTCCAAGTCTGAAGCGACGTTCTCGTCGAACACCCCGACTCTGACCGCGACTTCCAACGTCGGCGAGGTGCTCATCTCGCGATACACCATCACGAATGGTGCAGACGGCAAAGCACCGCAGAGCTGGCGGCTGCAAGGCTCGAACGACGGCTCGAACTGGGTCACCGTCGACGAGCGCAGTGGCGAGACCTTCCAGTGGCGCACTCAGACCAGACCGTTCTCCGTCGCCAGCCCGGCCGCGTACCCGCGGTATCGACTCGTCGTCCAAAACAGTTCTTCGACTGCCGGTTCGTTGAAGATCGCCGAACTGGAACTGCTGGTCGACGGCAACGCCGCCGCGCAAGGGCCGCTACAGGTGCACGCTATCTCGCAGCTCGAAGCTGTCGCTGCCGCTCCGTTGGGACTTCCGGTGGCGCGGATCACCGGCGGTGGTTCCGTCACGCCGGGGGCCTTCACCGCTGCGGTCACCCTTGGGGGCCAGTCGGTGCCAGCCGTAATCGAATCGGTCGGAGTGGGCAGCGCCCTCCAGGTTTCACTGACCGGCCCACTGCCGGAATCGATGCTGGGCCGCCAGACCGGTCAGGTAACAGTGACTGTTGGCGGCCAAACTGAAACGGCGCAGATCTTCGTCGACGTGCTGCTCGACAAGTCTGACGCTGCGAACATCGTTCGCGGTGCCAACCTGTCTTGCTTCTCCGTTCAAGGTGTCGGTGGTGACTGTGACGGCAACGGCTACGCCTTCGACCGTGCCAAGGTCGCGCAGGCAACCGGTGCGACATTCGGCGAGCAAGCGACGTTCAACCTAGGGGGCGACACCTTCCGGTACGCACTGCCCAAGTCCGTGACTGGACAGCCAGACACCATTTTCCCGGCCGGTCAGACCGTACCGGTGAAGCTGGCTCCGGGCGCGACGAAGCTGTCTGTGTTGGGCTTCGCCAACGAGGGCACCCGTAGCACCACCTTGACGCTGAACTACACCGATGGCACCAGCCAGGCCGTCCCGGTCGCATTCGGTGACTGGGTAGGCGCCGCCGCCAACCCGGTCGCTGGCACCTCGCGAGTCTTCCAGGTTGAAGGCCGACTTAGCGGTGTGAGTGCAGTGGACGAGCTGACCGCGGCGGTCTTCGCCACCAACGCGGTCAACCTGGCCGCGGGCAAACAGGTCAAGTCCGTCACCTTCCCGGCGCAGGTCGGCAACATCAAACCAGAAGGCCAAGTGCATGTCGTGGCCTTTGCCTCAAACGGTTCCGCTGTACCGGCAGTGACGCTGACCGCTTCCTCGAACGAGCAGATCGCAGTAGGCACCGATGGTGTCCTCTCGGGTATCGCCGCGACTGCTTCGGGTGGCCGCGGTGATCTGACAGCCGTGATCAATTACGGTGACGGCACCGGTGCGAAGGGCGCCACGATCGACGTCAACGGAAACGTGATCCTTGACCACGTTTACTCAGCCGGCGGGACGTACACGGTGTCCATCGTGGTCCACGATGGTGAACACTCCAGTTTGGTGACACGTGAGGTACGAGTCGAGGGCGCCTCGACGGCATCGAGCACGTCGTTGCGGGCCAATGCCGCCAGTATCAACGCGGGTGGCACGGTTGAGCTGACTGCGACGGTGGTACCGCAAGGGGCCACCGGATCGGTGACCTTCGCCAACGGCGGGAACGCCATCGGTACCGCGAACCTGGTAGCGGGGACGGCCCGTCTGACGACAACTGCGCTGACAGCGGGTGTGCATACCTTCACTGCCACCTACTCGGGCGACGCCACCTACCTCGCTTCGACCTCAGCCCCTATCACCGTGAATGTCGTGCCAGTCGCTTCGACTCCGGCCGTGACTGCGCCGAACTTCTCCAAGAAGAACCAGGCGTTCAAATCGAAGCCGAAACTGCGCGCCTCGGTTGCCAGCGTGGTCACCGGAGTCACCAGCGGTACGGTGACCTTCCGTTCCGGCAACACCGTGCTCGGCACCGCGAAGGTCGTCAAGTCTGGCAATGCCTACACTGCGACATTGCGATTGAAGGGCAACCTGAAGCGTGGCACCTACCGCAACGTGGTCGCTGTGCTGCGCGCTGGCGCACAGACCAGGACTTCCGCAGCGAGCCCTCAGACGTTCAAGGTCATCAAGGCTCGTCCGAAGAACGTTCGGGTCACCACGAAGCGGTTCAACCGCGGATCGACGGCACGCATCAAGATTCGGGTGGGCAAGATGAACAATGGCCGCTGGGCTCAAGGCCGCGTCGTGGTACGAGTCGAAGGCAAGAAGGCTGCGACCGTGCGGTTGAAGCCGAAGAACCGTGGCAAGGTGACGGTACGAGTGCCAGCTCGCTACACGAACCAGGCTCGCATCAAGGTCAAGGCACGTTTCGCACCGAAGGCCCCGAAGAACTTCCGGGCCAAGGTCTCAAAGGCAGTGCAACTGCGCGCGAAGTGATCTGAACTGCGTCAGCAGGTGAGTGTGTGAGGTCGGCGTGCCGAAGGCGGCCCGGTTGTCAACGAAGGGCCGGTATGTCCTAGCCTGGGACAGTGACCCGCCAGATCCACTGCTATGACATCGCGCTGCGCACTCCCTTTCGCGGGCTGACCCGACGCGACGGCGTGATTATCCGCGGCGAGCACGGTTGGGGTGAGTTCTCACCGTTTTGGGACTATGACGACCAGGCAGCAGTCCACTGGTGGCACAGTGCTGTCGAAGCGGCCGATCATGGCTGGCCGGATCCGGTACGTGAGACGATCCCGATCAATGTGACAGTTCCGGCGGTCGAACCCGACCGTGCCGTACAGATCGTCACCGCTGCCGCGGGTTGCACCACCGCGAAGGTCAAGGTTGCGCAGGCGGGCCAGACCCTCAGGGACGAGATCGCCCGCCTTGAAGCAGTGCGAGCCGCGCTTGGGCCAGCCGGAAAGATCAGGATCGATGCCAATGCTGCCTGGACGTTGGATGAGGCATTGCAGCGCCTGCCGCTGCTCGATCGAGCCGCCGGTGGGCTGGAATACGCCGAACAGCCCGTTGCGAGTATGACGGACCTGGCACAGTTGCGTCGGCGCCAGAATGTGCCGATCGCCGCGGATGAGTCGATTCGACGGGCGGACGATCCGCTGCGGGTCATCCGTGCGGAGGCGGCCGATATCGCGGTGCTGAAAGTACAGCCTCTCGGCGGGGTGCGACGCAGTTTGCAGATTGCCGAACAGATCGACATCCCGGTGGTGGTCTCGTCCGCCTTGGAGACTTCGGTAGGACTGGCCGCTGGCGTTGCTCTGGCCGCCGCGCTGCCGGACCTGCCGTACGCCTGCGGTTTAGGAACTGCGTCGCTGCTCAATGACGATGTTGTGACTGCACCGTTGCTGCCGGTCGATGGAATGCTGCAGGTCAAAGCAGCATTGCGAGCAGCGCAGGACGTGATGCCGTCGGCACCAGCCGGTGCCGCACTGGAACAACGGTGGCGCAAGCGAGTCGCCGCCGTGGCGGGAGGCATCTGGTGAAGCAACCGCCGTCGATCTTGGCGTCCGTGGGCGTGATCGCGACACTCATAGCCGCCGGTGTCCGCCATGTCGTGACCTGCCCAGGGTCGCGTAACGCGCCGCTGTTGTATGCAGCGGCAGCGGCGCAAGACCTCGGTCTACTCACCTTGCACCCTCGCAGTGATGAGCGGGTGGCGGGATTCCACGGTCTAGGGCTCAGCCTCGGTGATGGACACCGCCCCGTCGCGGTGCTCGTCACATCGGGCACGGCGGTGGCAAACCTGCACCCGGCGATGGTGGAGGCGGCCCATGCGGGGGTGCCACTGCTGGCGATCTCGGCAGATCGTCCCGAGGAACTTCACGGAACCGGTGCGAATCAGACCACCGATCACTACGGAATGTTCAGTCCGGCAGTTCCCACGGTGCAGTTGCAAGCGACGGATCTGGGTGCTGCCGCGCAAGGCGTGTCGATGGCGGTGGCAGCCGAGGCTATCGCAGCCGCTGTTCGTCATCGGCACCAGCTGATGCCCGTGCATCTCAATATTGAGTTACGCGATCCGCTCGTTCCGACCGTGGCAGTTGATACCGATGCGATGGTCGCACTGCGTGCGACGTTGCAGGACGCCATCATCGCTGCGGAACGCACCTATGCGGCGACCTCGGCTGTGGATCCGGCTGGCGTGACGGCTGAGCAGATTGACCCCGCACCGCTGACGATTGATCGCACCGTGGTGGTCGCGGGCCACGATGCAGGTCCCGGTGCTGGCGCACTGGCTACTGCCATGGGGTGGCCGTTGATCGCCGAGGTGACATCGAATAGCGGACGGGCGCCGCACTGGGTGGAGTCCTATCGCACGGCCATCGTCGATCAACTGGAGCGGGGCGCGCAGATTGATCAGATCATTGTGATCGGTCGCCCCACCCTCTCGCGTGAACTCACGCGGCTGTTGACGTTGCCCACCGCGAAGCTGATAGCGATTGCGCAACAGTATGGGGGAGTGGACAAGTGGGCCAATCCATTGGGACGAGCGGCCATGACTCTCGATGCGGTCCCAGCGAATTGGCTAGTGCCCAGGCCCAAGTCATCGCGACGTGAAGCCTTTGCGCTGTCCTGGTCACCAGATGCTGCTTCCCGCCAACAGCGCCGCGACGCCGCATCGTGGGACGGTCGTGCCGTCGCCGCGGTTGTCGCACAAACGGCTGATGTGCGGGATCTGTTGGTTCTCGGTCCCTCCGGCCCCATCCGACTCATCGACGATCAACCTGAACCAGCGCGGGCCACCGTGCTCGCCAATCGCGGACTATCTGGTATCGACGGTGTTATCTCCACCGCATATGGTGCGGCACAGGTCTGGTCAGGTGGTGCGGTGCGAGCACTGATGGGAGATCTGACTTTCCTGCACGACCTGAACGCCTTGCAGACGGGTGCGGGCGAGCCGGTGCCGTCATTGCAGATCGTCGTTGTCAACGACCGCGGTGGCACGATCTTCGCGGGTTTGGAGCATGGCGATGTCGCTCGTTCCGGTGCTCATGCGGCACGAGCGGTGGATCGCCTCCTGACAACCGTGCCACAAGCCGATATCGGCGCCTTGTGCGCCGGATACTCAGTTCGGCATGTTCAGGTCCTCGATGCCAGCGCTCTGGAGGCCGCGATACGCACTCCGGCTCGCGGCATCACGGTGATTGAGGCGCTAGTCTCAAAGACTTCAACAACTTCATAGTTAACTTCCAGGAATGTTCTAGTGATCCTCCAGCGCGCTGGTGTTTGCTAATAAATGTCGAAGGAGGAAGCAATGAACGATCACGACGAGCAGCCCACCGAGGGTCGAGTTCCTGACCAGCAGGACCAAACAGTCCCTGCCGCAGTGGAGCAATCGACCCCCGCAGTGCCACCACAAGAATCGCCCAGTGCCTCCGAATACCAGGAGCCGCAGGGGCAGCAATCCCAGGATCGCCCAACTGAATCACTCGCAATGCAGCAACCCACGCTCGTTGCACCATGGTCACGGGACACGCTGGCTGTTCCATCGCACTACCGTGCCGACCCATACCCGCAAGACAGCCGCCAGGCGCAGACCCCAGCGGGCAACGGGTCACACGGACTGACTCCCGCGGCTACGCCAGCGACGCCGCTAGCGAGCCCGGACGCCGCTGGCTACACAACAGCGTCACTGCCCGATCCGAACTACGGTTCGCCTGCTTTCGCCGGCTACAGTCCTGGCGGCGCGGCAGGATACGGCACACCACCGCCGTCAGGTGCCGGGCCCGGCACTCACCCGGCAGGACTCCCTGCCACGGGGCACCAGGGACCACCGACCTCTCATCCCTGGCAAGCTGGCCCACAGCCCGGCGGACCGGGCACACCGCCACCGACGCGCGCTCATCGTCGCGCCGGAAAAACACCGTGGGTGGCGTTGATCGCCGTGGCAATCGTGGCGGCCCTGGTCGCCAGCCTCACGACAGGGTTGATCGTCGGACGAGGCAATGGTTCATCCCAAGCGCAACGATCACTGCCCAACTCCACGGCGCAATTGGGCACGGCTGACGACAACAGCGTCGAGGTCCCGGTTTCGTCCTCCACAGCAGACAGTCCTGATTGGCAGGCCGTAGCCTCCGCTGTGGCTCCTTCCGTGGTGTCGATCGCCATCTCCTCATCGTCAGGCGAAGGCGTCGGTTCAGGCGTCATCGTTGATGCATCAGGACTCGTTTTGACCAACGACCACGTTGTCGGGACATCCTCGGAAGTCACCGTGACGCTTTATGACGGCACCATGTACAAGGCTGAGATCGTTGGAAACGACCCGACCACGGACCTTGCAGTGGTGCGTCTGGTCGACGCCCCAGATGATCTGCGTTCGGCGGTATTCGGCGATTCAGACGCAGTGAAGGTCGGAGATCCCGTGATGGCCATGGGCAACCCACTCGGACTGTCGAACACGGCTACCACCGGGATCGTATCGGCGCTCAACCGGCCGGTGTCCACCAGCACCGCCGATTGGACCTCGAGTGAGACAGTGGTCACCAACGCCATTCAGATCGACGCTGCCGTCAACCCCGGTAACAGCGGTGGCCCACTGTTCAACATTTCCGGTGAGGTCATCGGCATCACTTCATCGATTGCGACGTTGTCAGCCTCAGACAGTGCGAGTGGATCGATTGGACTGGGTTTCGCCATCCCGTCGAATCTCGCGGACCTGATCGGTTCGCAGCTGATTGAGAACGGCAGCGCGCAACACGCATTCTTGGGTGTCACGCTTACCGACGCGACCGCCAGTACCAATGGGCAGACCCGGCAAGGCGCGCGCGTCGAACAGGTCATCGCCGGATCTCCGGCCGAGCAAGCTGGTCTGAAGACCGGTGACGTAGTCATAGCCATCGACTCGCAACCGGTATCCGGCGCTGAGTCGCTGACAGCACATGTGCGCGCTAAATCCTCGGGATCCACAGCGATTGTGACGCTCGTGCGCGACGGCGAGACATTGGACGCTGAAGTAGTCCTCGCGGTACGCGAAGACACTGCCCCCGCGGGAAGCGGCAGCGATCAAGACGGCCAGGGCAATAACGACAGCCAGCCCGATGGCGGCAGCAATGAGCGCGGCAGCAATGGTGATTCACAGGACGGCTGGCCCGGTCCGAACTTCGATCCGTGGGGTGACGACGAGAACTCCTGAACCCGGTGCGGCAAGCCGCGTATCGCACCAGCCCGGGTGGACGGTTTCACAACCGTCCACCTGGGCTGTCACCATAGAGTCATGACTTCGGCCGAATTGAATAAAGACCCCGGTGCGATCGCGCGCATGTTCGATGGCATCGCGGGGCGCTACGACATCACCAACGAGTGGCTCTCCGCCGGAATGGCGAAACGTTGGCGGCGGATTGTGACTCGTGAGATCGGCCCTCGTCCCGGCATGCGAATCCTCGATATCGCCGCAGGCACCGGAACGTCCAGCCTGCCGTTACATGAGGCGGGGGCGAACGTCACCGCGGCGGATTTCTCCGCCGGAATGGTCGCCGAAGGCAAGCGACGCCACCCGGAATTGGACATCGTCGAGGCTGACGCCACCAACCTGCCCTTCGACGATGACACCTTTGACGTGACGACTATCTCTTTCGGCCTGCGTAACGTCATCGAACCGACCAAAGCCCTCGAAGAGATGCTGCGAGTGACGCGTCCGGGCGGTCGAATCGTGATCTGCGAGTTCTCCGCACCGGTCAACACCTTCATCCGCAGCGCCTACAACCTGTATCTGCGGCAGTTGCTTCCGCGTATCGCGGGAGTTATCGCGCGCAATACCGACAGCTACGTCTACCTGGCTGAATCCATCGCACAGTGGCCGAATCAGCCGGAACTCGGACGCTGGATGCTGGCCGCTGGCTGGCACAAGGTCGCCTACCGCAATCTCACTGGCGGGATTGTCGCGATGCACCGCGGCACCAAGCCAGTCGTCACGGAAACCGGGGACCAGACGGGCCTGTGACGGCCAGCGCCATGTGGCGTCGGTCACGGAACAAGCCATAACCCGCCGTTCGATTCGGCTCTTCGTTCAGGTCCGGCTAAGTTCATAGGTGTGAATAAGGTCGTCGATATGAGTGATCGAGATGCCGCAGCGCCAAAAACCGGGCAAAGCGGACAAAGTGCCACTGGCGCGCTGATTGCAGACCAGGAGTTGTCTGCACGCCTGCAGCAGCGGGTGGCCTTGGTCGAAGAACGGCTGCGCGATGCAGTGGCCAACGCTGATGCGCTCGCAGACTCCACCTCACGCCACCTGGTTGATGCCGGTGGGAAGCGGCTTCGCCCACTGCTGACCTTGCTGACCGCGGAACTAGGCGACGCGGCACGTCCCGAAGTGATCGACGCAGCCGCCGTAGTGGAATTGACGCACCTCGCCACGCTCTATCACGACGACGTGATGGACTCTGCGCCACTGCGTCGCGGTGCGCCCGCCGCTCACGAAGTGTGGGGGAACTCCGTTGCCATCCTCACCGGCGACTTGCTGTTCGCACGAGCATCGGTGACCGTTGCGGGTCTTGGTCCAGATGCTGTCCGACAGCAGGCCCAGACCTTCGAACGACTCTGTCTGGGACAGTTGCACGAGACCGTCGGTGCTGGGCCTGACGATGACCCTATCGAGCACTACCTGCAGGTCCTGTCGGATAAGACCGGGTCTCTCCTCGCCACCGCGGCCCGTTTCGGCGCTCAGTTCGCCGGATGCGCGCGTGAAGTCGTCGAGACTGTCGGACGCTACGGCGAACTCATCGGCATTGCGTTCCAGCTAGCCGACGATGTCATCGACCTGTCCGAATCGGGCCAGTCCACAGGCAAGACTCCCGGTACCGACTTGCGTGAACACGTTGTGACACTGCCGGTGTTGCTGTTGCGTGACCTGGTTGCCGACCCGCAACGCCGTAGTGATGATGACGTCGACCTTTTGGCAGCCATCGAAGGCGACCTGAGCGATGACGAGGTGCTGGCCGGGGTGGTCGCCCGATTGCGAGCGCACGTGGTGCTGGGTCAAACACGGGACTTGGCAAAGGACTATGTCCGTCGGGCCATCGGCGAGCTCGAAGCGCTGCCGCACGGTGATGTACGGGCCGCACTAGAGGAATTCGGCAGCGCACTGGTAGACCGGGCGAGTTAACAGCGCGCTACGCACTGCTGCGAGCTATCGGTGCGCGGCAGCCTGTGGATATCGTGCGCGTCGGTCTGGTTGTCGGTAACGTGACGTCTTGTGACGATACTCTTCGGTGTCCTTGCGGGGGTCGGCGCTGTGGTGGCTATGGGGCTCCTGCTGCGCCGTCATCGTCGTGTGCACGTGGCGAAGCCAGGTGTCTTGGACCACAAGGCCGTGCTGAATGCCGCCGATACGGCAGGAGTAGCTCCCATGACGCCCAAGATGCCGCAGGACCGTATCGGCACACCTGCCGTACTGCCGCACCCCGGTTCGCCGTCGCATGAGCCTATGGCACGGCATCAGGTACTGCCCGCAATCGTCGCCCCGACATGGGTCATCCCAGATCCTGATGACAAGACTGTGCCGCCCCTCCTCAGTGCCGGTGTGCTCGATGACTCAGAGCTGATCATCGAGGCCCCCCTCCGCTCGGCTGCTGATCCGCCGGGTGGTCGAGCTCCCGCAATCCTCGCGAATCAACCGGTAGATCGCGAACCGATGGACCATTTCGCGGTGGCCGCAGCTGACACTTTGCCGCCACCGCGTTCTGTGACGCGTCCTGATGAGCCATTTTCGGTCGAGGCGCCAGCGAAGCGACGACACCGCCCGTTCGTCCTAGACATCAGCGACGGCAGTCACGTGTCGGTACAAGGCTCAGCGGTACTGGGACGCCGCCCGCAGTTGCGCCGTGGCGCCAACCAGTTGGTTCGGCTGAGCGACCCGAGTGGCGAGTTGTCAAAGTCGCATCTGATCGTCGGACATGAAGAAGATGACTTCTGGTTAGTAGATCTGGGATCGACCAACGGAACCTGGGTACATCGCGCTGACGGCGGACCGATTGAATGTCATCCGGCCAGGCGGGTCAAGATTAGTGCCGGAGATGTCGTTGAGATAGGTGACCTGAGAATATGTCCACGTCGTGTGAGTAAAGAGGCAGGCAATGCTCAATAGCAGGTACATCGCGGGTGAAGGCGCCGCTGTGATCCGGCCCAACGGAGTCGTCGTTGTAGCGACCGGAATCAGTGACGAGGCTGCAGCGGTACTGTGGCAGCGCACTTTGCGCACCATGGTCTCCGACGCCATCATCGCGATTCTCGATCACTTTGGTCACACCGACATCGCGTTCGCCAACGTCGCTGTCGTCGGACGGCAGATCGAAGTCGCGGTCCGAGGTGACGCCCGTATCGAACTGCAGGACTCCGATGGCGAGATCATCACGATAGCGAGTGCGTCGGGCGAGTTGGAACGTCGCCGCCTCGACGGTGCCATGCGGGTCACCGCGATGCTGGCGGGTGAGACCGCGCGGTTGGGCGAAGGCTGGCAGGTCGAGTCTGGCCTCGTGGGCGCGGCCCAGGTCACGTCGATCGTCTCGATGCCACCCGAACCGCCGCTGGAGACCGCTACTGACGGCGAACTGGACCTCGAAGCCCTCGACGCGACGGTGTTGGCCGAATCGATCCGGGCTGCACGACAGGGCGTGGACCGCAATCCCGCCGATGACTTCCAAGATGTCGGTGGTGTGGAGCTCGGCCAGGACGAGGGCGCCGAGGCGGCTGCGGATGGAAGCAGCGGAGACGTTCGTAGTGTGGTCCTGGCGACCGGGCTCGTCGTTCCGCTTGACCGCCCGGTGTTGATGGGACGAGCCCCGATCGCTTCACGCGCGATCGGCGACGCGTTGCCGCGGTTGGTCACTTTCGACTCGCCACAACGGGACATATCTCGCACCCACGTCCAAGTGTGGCAGGTGGGGGAGCACATCTTCGTCACCGATCTCGACTCGACCAACGGTGTCTACGTGTCGGTTCCCGATCAGGAACCGACACGTATTCAAACAGCGGTTCCGATGCCGGTGACGGTAGGCACCGTGATCGAGATCGGCGAAGGCGCCAACTTCGTCATCCGTTAGTCCAGTCGTCGGTTGAGCAAGTCGAGACCGTTGCTGGTTGAGCCGGTCGAAACCATCTGATCGCGGCGAGTCCGATGATCGCGGCGACTTTGTCAAGCGATCTGTCTCGTCCCCTGGACCGCACTTAGAAACGCCAATTGGCCTGTGCTAGCGTCACCGGCGACATAACTGCCACTGGGGCAACGATCATTGAGGGCCAGATGCCGGGCTTTTCGCCCCGCACCAGTGGGATGATGGAAATTGAGTGCTGGCTGGATAGCGAAAGTCTGGAGGACTGACGTGACGACAAATCGTCCTGTTCGCGTAGCTGTAATCGGTGCGGGTCCCGCGGGTATCTACGCCGCGGATATCCTGTCGAAAACGGACGTGGAGGTCTCTATCGACCTGTTCGAACGGCTCCCTGCCCCGTTCGGGCTCGTGCGTTACGGTGTCGCCCCTGACCACCCGCGCATCAAACAGATCATCAATGCGTTGCACAAGGTGCTCGATCGCGGTGACATCCGCTTGATCTCCAACGTGAACGTGGGTACCGACGTCTCAGTCGCCGACCTTCAGGAGCACTATGACGCTGTGATCTTCACCACTGGCGCGATCGAAGATGCTGCGCTGAACATTCCCGGAATCGACCTGGCTGGCTCCTACGGTGCGGCCGACTTCGTGTCCTGGTATGACGCGCATCCGGACTACCCGCAGACCTGGCCGCTCGATGCGCAACAAGTCGCAGTCATCGGAGCCGGAAACGTTGCACTCGACATTGCTCGCATTCTCGCGAAACATGCCGACGACCTGTTGACCACTGAGATCCCCGAGCACGTCTACCAGGCACTCAAGTCTTCCCCTGTGACCGACGTCCATGTCTTTGCGCGCCGCGGTCCAGCACAGGCGAAGTTCTCGCCGCTAGAGCTGCGCGAACTCGGCCACGTGCCTGACGTCGACATCGTGGTCTACCCAGAGGACTTCGAATTCGACGAAGGCTCTATGGCCGCGATTCAAGGTTCTAACCAGGTCAAGCAGGTGGTCAAGACCTTGACCGACTGGACGTTGGTCGACCCCGCCACCCAGTCGGCGTCGCGTCGCCTGCACCTGCACTTCCTCGCAGCGCCTGCGGAGCTCGTCGACACTGACGGCGACGGCCGCGTGGACGCGTTCCGCACTGAACGCACCACGTTGAACGGTGACGGTACCGTCAGCGGTACTGGAAAGTTCACAGACTGGCCGGTGCAAGCGGTTTACCGCGCCGTCGGCTACTTCGGTTCGCCAGTTGCCGACGTGCCGTTTGACCCGGAGCGTGGCGTGATCCGTAACGTTGCGGGACGAGTCGTGGACGAGTCAGGCGCGCCTGTGAGCGGACTGTACGCATCGGGATGGATCAAGCGCGGCCCGGTCGGACTGATCGGTTCGACGAAGTCGGATGCCTCGGAGACGATTGCGAACTTGGTCGCTGACGTCGAGTCATTGCCGACGGCTCCTAAGGGAAGCCCCGATGACATCGTCGAGTTGCTCGAATCGCGTGAGATTCCATACCTGAAGTGGGACGACTGGTTGCAACTCGACGCCTTCGAGCGTTCGTTGGGCGAGGCCCAGGGGCGCGAGCGCATCAAGGTGACCACTCGTGACGAGATGATCAATGCGGCGCGGGCCGTGAAGGCATAGCTCAAGCCTTCCAATCGTTAGCACAGGTAGGTGCCCTATCCTCGCTTTCTGGTGGTTGTGACAACCGTGTGAAGCAAGGGGTGATCTGCTGTGTCCGCACCTTTATCGACCCGGCATAACAACGGGCTGAAGACCGCGCTGCTCTTTGGCGGCATGTGGGCGGTCCTTCTGGGTATCTGGGCGCTGGTCGGAAACGGCTCGGCAACGCTGCTCGTGGTGTTCTGTGCGGTCGGTCTGATCAGCACCGCTCTGGGGTATTGGAACTCTGCTTCGATCGCGCTGCGCTCGATGCAGGCCCGTCCGGTGACCGAACAGGAACAGCCGGCGATGTATCGCATCGTGCGTGAACTGAGCACTCAAGCGAATCAGCCGATGCCGAAGTTGTATGTTTCGCCGACCGCGGCTCCGAATGCCTTCGCTACGGGCCGCAATCCACAAAATGCCGCTGTGTGCTGCACCGAAGGCATCTTGCGGCTGCTGGACGAGCGCGAACTGCGCGGGGTGCTTGGTCACGAGCTGATGCATGTCTACAACAGGGACATTCTGACAGCTTCGGTCGCTTCGGCAATCGCGGGTGTCATCTCGACTGTCGCCCAGTTTTTGATGTTCTTCGGAGGCGGCCGGGATCGCAATAGCGTCAACCCGCTCGCAGGCATTCTCATCGCGCTGCTGGCGCCGATTGCCGCGTCGATCATCCAACTGGCTATTTCCCGGACCCGCGAATTCGATGCCGACGAAGATGGCGCCCGGCTGACCGGAGACCCACTGGCATTAGCCAGTGCACTGCGCAAACTTGAAGATGGCACTCAGCGTGCTCCGCTGCCGGACACGCCCAATTTGGAGAATGTCTCCCACCTGATGATCGCGAACCCGTTCCGCGGTGCCGGGAAGCGGCTGATGTCAACCCACCCGCCGATGGCTGAGCGTGTGGCACGGCTTGAGGCAATGGCAGGACGAGGCCCCGGCTACGGCGGGGTGACGTACTACTAGACCCACCCACGCGCCGGGGGTCATTGCCGCCGGTTTTCTTCCGTGTCGACGGTTTGTTTCCCAGCAACTGGAAAGTTTTCCCGCGGCAATAGCAGGGATTGGTGCGCAGGGTTCGATGAGCAGGTCTTCGCTGGGGTGCGACAATGACGGGTATGGAATGGCTGGGCACCGTGGCGATCTGGGTCGGAACTGCGATCGGGCTCATTGTCGTGCTCGTCATCGCCATCAGGTTGTTCGCTCAGCCGGACGAGAACGGCACGTCGGGCGGGGGCGGAATCTTCGGCGGCATCGACGAAGCCTTCAATCCTGCTCAGCACAACGCCAACCTAGAGCTCGAACGGCAACGTCGCACACCTATTGAGGCGCCCGTGCCGGGCGACCGGAAATGGGAATCGGATGCTCTCAAGATGGAGTACTCCGCTGATGGCACGCCGCTGAGCATCGTGGTGCGGCCCACGGCTAAAAATAAGCCACAGGACAAGCCGGAAGCGGGCTAACTAGCCCGGACGGGCATGCGCACATTAAACCGTCACCGGTAGTTCACGAACTGCAACGCCACATCCAGGTCGGATCCCTTGAGCAAACCGATGACATCTTGTAGGGCATCGCGGGACTTGGACGAGACGCGCACCTCGTCGCCGGTGATCTGCGTCTTAACGCCCTTGGGTCCTTCTTCGCGGATGATCTTGGTGATCTTCTTCGCGGCCTCGCCGCTGAGCCCTTCTTTGATCCCGGCCTCAAGGCGGTATTCCTTGCCAGACGGTTTCGGTTTGCGATCTCCGACTTCGAGGGCTTTGAGGGAGATCCCGCGCTTGATCAACTTGGATTCGAATACATCGAGAATCGCCAGGACCCGTTCGGCAGAGTTCGCCGCAAGCGCGATATTGTCGCCGCTCCAAGCGATTGAAGCGCCCACGTTCCGGAAGTCATAACGCTGTGAGACCTCTTTGGCAGCCTGGTTGAGCGCGTTGTCGACCTCTTGACGATCAACCTTGCTGACGATGTCGAATGAAGAATCTGCCATGGCTAGGGCTCCTCGCTGCGTAGAAATAACAATGTTTGGTAACCACCATAGGCAACCAGATCGTGCTGGTCGAACCCAGGTCGCCCGCACCCGATTTCGTAACTGGCGAATCACCTTGTAAAGTGGGTGCGCCCGGTAACGGGCAAGGCGGGTTGCCCGAGCGGCCAAAGGGAGCTGACTGTAAATCAGCCGCGTCATGCTACGGGGGTTCGAATCCCTCACCCGCCACGCATGAAGTTCCATTGTGAACCGCGACGAGGATCGAAATGCCACTCGCATATCGATGCTGGTGCGGTCGGGGAACTTGAAACGAAGTCGGTTTCGTTTTCAGTGCACAAATGCGGTACTGTAGTCCGCGCTGCCCCCGTAGCTCAGTGGTAGAGCGCAGTCTTGGTAAGACTGAGGTCATGGGTCCGATTCCCATCGGGGGCTCTGGTGATGCACAAACGCCTAAAATGGGCGGTAGTGTGACACCAAGTGGCGGCACCGGCGTGGTAACACGAGGTGGTGCCGGTGCAAGGATGCGGCGGGGTAGCTCAGCTGGTTAGAGCGCACGGCTCATAATCGTGAGGTCGCGGGTTCGAGCCCCGCCCCCGCTACCAGCACTGAACAGAACAGGCACGTGCTCGACCGGCGGCATGTGCAACAAGAACGGTCTTCGGCGCGGTAGTGCCGCTGGACTCGACTGAAGGAGCGCCGTAAGGCGCGAGAGGTGGCAACTACCGTGGCTAGCAAGTCTTCTGACGTTCGCCCAAAGATCACGATGGCATGCGTCGACTGTAAAGAGCGCAACTACATCACCAAGAAGAACCGTCGTAACGACCCAGACCGCCTGGAACTGGCGAAGTTCTGCCCACGTTGCGGCCGCAAGACCCAGCACCGCGAGACCCGCTGATTCGCTGACGCACCGCCGTGGTCGATGTTAACTTCTCGGGAAGGGTCTACCCGCCCTTCGGTCCCTACCAGGTTGGCAGGGAGAAGGTTCGCGAGTTCTCCGCCGCTGTCGGAGCGACCCGCGAGGTTCACCACGACCTGGCTGCTGCCCGGGCAGCAGGCTTTCCCGACCTGGTAGCGCCAACCACGTTCGCGGTCATCATCGCGCAGCAAGCAGAGGCCCAACTCATTGAGGATCCTGCTGCTGGCATTGACTTCTCCCGCGTGGTCCACGCCGACGAACGCTTCGTGCACAATCGTCCGCTCGTCGCGGGTGAGGAAGTGCTCACCGTGCTCACCGTGGAGTCGATCAAGGAACGTGCCGGATTGGCAATGGTGTCCACCCGTTGTGACATCCACGCCCAGAATGACACCGGTGAAGCGGGCGAATTGATCGTTTCGGTCTATTCGACCCTCGCCGTCAGGGGTGAATGACGATGAGCAATCCTGATCTGAAGACCCTCGCGGTCGGCGATGTCGTCACCGAATCCACCATTGAGGTCGATCGAGCACGTCTGATCCGGTACGCCGGTGCCAGCGGCGACTTCAACACGATTCACTGGTCAGACCAGATCGCCACCGACGTAGGTCTGCCCGGCGTCATCGCACACGGTATGTTCACCATGGGCGCGGCAGTATCAGTGCTCGAATCCTGGCTGGACGACCCCACTGCCATCATCGACTACCAAACTCGTTTTACCCGTCCGGTTCCTGTGCCCGCCACCGGTTCAGTGACCTTGGACGTGACCTGCACGGTCGGCGCTATCGACGACGAGGCCAAGACTGCGCGATTCGACCTTTCGGTACAACTCGACGGTGCACGAGTGCTCACTAAGGCACAAGCCGTCGTACGACTCGGCTAACGTGGGCACATGCCCGCATTCGAGGACCTGACCACCTTCCGCGTCGGCGGCGCCGCCGAGACGTACCTGGAAGTTCATAGCGAAGACGAGTTCATCGCCGCTATTCAAACCGCAGACCAGGACGGCGCACCCTTACTCGTTCTCGGTGGTGGCTCCAACCTGCTCGTCGCCGATGAGGGCTTCGCGGGAACAGTCGTCAAAGACATGCGTCAAGGCATTACGCCGATCAGTCAAGATGCGTGCGGCGGGGCTTCATTCGAGGTGGTCGCCGGACACTCGTGGGACGATCTGGTCCAGGCCGCAGTGGCCAACGACTGGGTGGGTCTTGAAGCACTGTCCGGCATTCCAGGAACCGTGGGGGCGGCGCCGGTACAGAATATCGGCGCCTATGGGCAGGAAGTCGCCGGAGCAGTCGCCTCAGTTCGAGTGTGGGATCGCCTCAAAGGGGCGGTACGCACTCTGACCGCAAGTGAGCTCGGCTTTGACTACCGCACCTCCAAGCTCAAGCGTTCGATGTCGGTGACCTCGCAACTACCAGGCGCGCCGTGGTATCCGAGCCCGGCCTATGTGGTGCTATCGGTGGCGTTTCAGACGCGGTTGGCCTCGTTGAGCGCCCCGATCGCCTACAACGAGCTCGCCCGCCACCTCGGCGCCGAGGTCGGGGACCGGGTGCCGGGCGATCAGGTGCGTGCAGCGGTCTTGGAATTGCGCGGCAAGAAGGGCATGCTGCTCGATGACCCTGCGCATCCCGACCATGATCGTTGGAGTGCCGGCTCGTTCTTCACGAATCCGATTGTGCCGGTCGAATTGGCGGGGCAACTGCCTGCCGATGCGCCTCGCTACCCGGTGCGTTCGGCTCGTCCGGCCATCACCACGGCGCCCAGCCTGGGCGAGGTCCGCGAGGACGTGGTGAAGACCTCGGCAGCGTGGCTGATCGAACAGGCTGGATTCTCCAAAGGATATGGCGTCATCGGGCCAGACAGCCCGGCCCGGCTCTCCAGCAGGCACACTCTGGCGCTTACCAACCGCGGTATGGCAACAGCTCGTGACATCGCGGATCTGGCGCGCACCGTGCGGCATGGCGTTCAAGAGCGCTTCGGAATCACCTTGGAGCCAGAACCGGTCCTGGTCGGCGTCAGTCTGTGACCTCAGGCGGCGTGGCGAGCCACTGGTCGATCGCCTGTAGCAACCGCTGTTTCACCGTGCCGCTCGCCCGCGATATGCGAATGGATGACCGCGCCAGCTCAGCCAACGTGGCGTCATCCCATCCCAGCTGCCGCAGCCCCAGGTACTGATCGGTAAGGCGACTCGCGAAGAGCAGCGGGTCATCGGCGCCCAGCGCGATCTGTGCTCCGTGCGTGATCAGGGTTTCTACCGGCACACTGGCTAGATCGGCGAAGACTCCCAGTGCCACATTGGACGTGGGGCAGACCTCCAACCCGATTCCGCGGGCCACCACCTCATCGAGCAGCCGTGGATCCTCGGCGAGTCTGATGCCGTGTCCAATCCGGTCAGGACCGAGATGACGTAGCACCTCGGCGACATGGTCCGGTCCGCGCAGTTCGCCTCCATGCGGTACCAGTGCGAGGTCAGCGCGGGCAGCAATCCGAAAAGCAGGAGCGAACTCAGCGGTATTTCCGGCATGCTCATCATTGGACAGACCAAAGCCGATGACCTCACCGGGCCCATCACCCGCGTGATGGGCTGCCAACCGCGCCAGAGTGCGTGCGTCAAGGGGGTGACGGATGCGCGATGCCGCCACGATGATACCGACATCGACGTGATGCCGAGCGGCAGCGGCGCGGGCCTCGTCCAACACGATTTCGAGGGTAGGGGTGATCCCGCCTAACCACCCCGCATAGGACGTCGGGTCGATCTGGATCTCTAGTCGGCCCACGCCTTCGGATCGGTCGGCGGCTACTGCCTCGTCCACGATGCGCCGCATATCCGATTCGGTGCGCACACATGCCCGCGCTGCGGTGTAGAGGCGTTGAAATCGGAACCAGCCGCGTTGATCCGCCGGCACACGAAGTGGCTCATTGCTCAACAGCGCCTGCGGCAACCGGATACTGTGAAGTTCAGCGAGGTCGTGCAGTGTCTCCGGCAGCATCGACCCGGTGAAATGCAGATGCAGATGTGCTTTGGGCAATGTCGCTAGATCGCGTGTTACGGGCTGCATCACGGCTCTAGTCTGACATTGTTACCAGGACAAACCGGACTAACCCTAAGTTCATGTCGGACCAAAGGGCCTACCAAATGCGACAGATGTCCAGGTTGGATGGATTCGGATAGATTTCCTAGGAGGGACGATGCGAGTTCTGATCGCTTATTCGAGTAAATACGGCAGCACGCGTGGTATCGCGCAGGCTATCGCGGAACAGTTGGGCACACACGCAGTCAGCGCGGATGTGGCAAGCGTCACTGAGACGACCGGTGTTGCCGACTATGACGCTGTTATTGTCGGATCGGCCATTTACATGGCGCAATGGATGCCCGAAGCGCGTGAATTCCTGGAGAAGTCTGCGGCAGAACTCGCTGACCGGCAGGTCTGGTTGTTCTCCTCCGGGCTGTCCGACACGCCAAGCAAAGACACGAACTCCGGCGGAAACCGCGGCATTCGTTCCTTCGTGCCCGAAGGAACCGAACACCGGCACTTCACCGGCGCACTTGACATGGACAACCTGAATATCGCAGAGCGTGCGGTCATTGCTGCGGCGCGTGGCAAATACGGGGATCACCGTGACTTTGACGCCATCCGTGCCTGGGCTGATTCCATAGCCGAGAACCTCCGCGCCGACTGAGGCCGCGCTGTCGCCAAGCAACATTCAGGTTGAACTGATTCGATGAAGACATGTCTTCTCGGACGAGTTCTCCCTCGCACCCAGCTGGCGGTCCCGTCACACTGGATGTGCCGCTTGCCCGCGAAGTGATGCACCAGGCGCTGATGCGAGAGGGCGCGGCAGTGGTCAGCGCCCGAACTGACATCGTCGAGTCACGCCCCGGTACCGGCACCTGTGTTGGTTGGGACGTCACCATCGACAACGGTGGTCAGCGTGCTCAGGTGTATCTCGTCGTGTCCGATGCGAATCTTGCGGAGCGCTCTGGATCACTGGCACAGGTGAGTTCCGACACCGGGACGTTCTACGTATGGCGGTTTCCTTCCGATCCCCTGTTGCCAGCACTCGCCCCGATCGCCGAACTGGCAACGGCCCCGGCCATCACCGCGGCATGGACTGGGCCAGTCATGCGGATCGACGTGGTGGCATACCGCCCATTGCGCCGCGCCGTGCTGAGAATCACGGGCGACGAGGGCTCCGTGTTCGCCAAGGTGCTTCTGCCACGCAAAGTCGCAGACACCGTCAACCGGCACACCATGATGGTGGGCAGCGGCATCCCCGCACCGAGTTTGCTGCGCTGGCAGGAAGACGGCCTCGTCCTGCTTTCGACATTACGCAACGCGGCATTGGCCGAACTGCTGCACGGTAACGCTGCATCGCATCCCGATATCGCGAATTTGGATCCGCGCGGTGTCATCGCGTTGCTCGACGCGCTGCCAGCGGCTGCGTTGCAACTGCGGCCGCAGACACCATGGGCTGATCGCATGAGCGAGTTCGGTGCGGAGCACGCTGCTGCCGCTGACGCGAATGAAAGCCCGCTTGATGCCTACTGGCGCGATCTGGCGGCCGAGGTCCGCCATCGAAATCAGGGTGTCGACCTGGGGCCGCTGCTGCCCACTCACGGCGATCTCAATGCGGCGAATCTCCGTGTGCCACTGGCAGGGCAGGATCGTTGGGGCGTTATCGACCTTGACACGATCGGGCCGGGCCACCGGGTCGACGACTTGGCCTGCCTGATCGCGCATTTGGCCGCGCTGCCCGCCTTTGATCCGGGAAGATACGCCTGTGTGCCTGAGGTATTGAGGCGTTTCCTGGCCCATTTCGACACCGTAGTGGACCCCGCAACCTTGCGAGTGCGGGCAGCGGGTGTGCTCGTGACCCTTGCCGTCGCTGAAAAAGACGAGTTGAAACTGCAGGCGTGGGCCCAGGTGGCGCGCGATCTTCTCGACCAAGCCTCAGCATTCGCAGCGGGGCGGGCATAGGCCACTTCATGAGAATCTTCTCATTCAGGTCTCCTTGATACCTCACCAAGAGCGAAGACAGTGGATGATGACATAAGAACAACAGCCCGCATCCAAGGGCTCAAGGAGGCATCATGAAACCCGCACACCGCTGGATCGTTCGAGGCGTAGTAGGAGTCGCAGGACTGGGAGTCGTCGCGGCGCCGATTTCGAATGCGCTCGATGGCGGCGCCGACCGTGACGTGACGGTTTCGGATAACGCCATATCAATCGGCACTAGCGCGCCGAGCGATGCCGATGCGACAGCCGCCGATGCGACATCGACCAAACTTGCGACGCCGATCAGCGCGATAACGCCGAATACTCCGGCTGACAGCAAGTGGGAGCCGGCCAAGAAGTCCGCCGGACAAAAGGCAGCACAGCAATCGTCCCCGGTCTCACCCAAGTCACCGGTGACTCCGGCCTCGCCAAAGACCCCGGTCTCACCCAAGTCGGCGACAACGCCGCCCTCGGCACCATCGCCGGTGACGCCGAAGTCGGCTCCGTCACCAGTATCACCCGTGAGCCCAAAGTCAGCCGCGTCGCCAATCTCGCCAGTTTCCCCTAGGTCTGCGGACTAATCGGCTGCGAGCCGGTAGCCCATCCCTCGCACGGTGATGATGTGCTCAGGCCCCAGCTTGTTGCGCAGGTACCGGATATACACGTCGACGACGTTCGAACCGGGATCGAAGTCGTAACCCCACACGCGAGAGAGCAGTTGCTCGCGGCTGAGGACCTGTCCGGCATTGCGCACCAGGGTCTCGGCGAGCGTGAACTCGCGTGCAGACAGATCCACGTGCCGACCGTCCACCACCCCCTGGCGGGTGCGCAGATCGAGTGTGACACCGCCCGCGGTGATGGTGGTGGCGTCGGCGGTGGTGGTCTCGCTGCGCAACCGCAGCCGTACCCGTGCGAGGAGCTCTTCAAATCTGAACGGCTTAGCCATGTAGTCGTCTGCGCCGCCATCGAGTCCGGCGACGGTGTCCTGTACCGAGGTGCGGGCGGTCAAGATGATCACCGGCAGCGTGCTTCCCGCCTGTCGGATGGCGCGCAGCACCGCGAAACCGTCTGGGCCGTGCAACCCGATGTCCAGGATGAGCAAATCAACGTCGCCGGACAGAGCGAGATCGATGGCCTCGGCGCCATCAGCGGTGGCGATGGGAGCGTAGCCCGCGGCGCGCA